>ERZ887830.99-NODE-99-length-58644-cov-21.729915_pt1 | contig 58644 bp, 76 predicted proteins | sample MGYA00521101_ERZ887830 | MGnify/ENA primary metagenome ERZ887830 (study PRJEB32303, sample SAMEA104408592) | aquatic metagenome | biome: Marine water; feature: Pelagic; material: water | place: Baltic Sea | collected 2014-06-05T16:38:00 | depth 1,762 m ... | reverse complement strand
CTCCAGTATCACCTTTTTCTCCGGCTGGACCTACTGCGCCATCTGCGCCATCTGCGCCATCTGCGCCATCTGCACCAGCAGGACCGGCTGGACCAGGAACTGTACTATCTGCGCCATCTGCACCAGCAGGACCTGTATCTCCAGTATCACCTTTTTCTCCGGCTGGACCTACTGCGCCATCTGCGCCATCTGCACCATCTGCACCAGCAGGACCGGCTGGACCAGGAACTGTACTATCTGCACCATCTGCACCGGCTGGACCGGCTGGACCTACTTCTCCTTGTGGACCTGCAGGGCCCGCGTCACCACTACCAGAAATACTTGATAAGTCTATTGTATTACCATCTGATATACTTAATTGATTGCCATCTAGTCCTAGTTGCTGTGGTGTTATTTGACTAATAGCATTTGCAACATCCTGATCAGTTGCCATCGCATCACTTATTTCTTTTAGTGTATCAAATGCTTCACTTGCGCCACCTGTCACATCAGAAATCGCTTGCGCAGCGGCCGCATCCGCTTTTGATTGCGCTTCAACTGCTGCTGCTTCAACTGCTGCTGCTTGTGCTGCATCTGCTTTTGATTGTGCATCTGCTGCTGCTGCTTCTACTGCCGCTGCTTGTGCTGCATCTGCTTTTACTTGTGCATCTGCTGCCGCTGTTGCTTCTGCCGCTGCTTGTGCTGCATCTGCTTTTTCTTGCGCATCTACCGCTGCGGCTGCGACTGCATCCGCTTCAGCCTCATCCGCCTTTGCCTGCGCTGCTGCGGATGTTTGTTCGACAACTTGTGCTGCAACAACAGATGGTGTGGATTGTGGCTGAATCCATCTACTGCCATTCCATTCTAATTGTCTTGAGCCAATTGTAATTCTATCACCTACTGCTGGATTACTTGGTATATTAACTGGCATTTTATTCTCCTAGGAAATACTGTTATATACAGTATTTATCTTTTGAATAAGTTTTTTGACAGTCAAGAATTTAACCTTTTAGTGGTAATGTTGGTGGTGTAAAGTTTGCGGTGTATCTTGCTAAACCATTAGTCATTCTAAAATCCTGTACATAACCCGTAAATGGATAGTTAAAGCTGCCAATCGTCCAATCAGTAGTTTCTGCAAAATTATATGTTCCATAAATTGTACTAGTTGCAACACTTACTCCATCAACGTACTGCGTCCATGTTCCCGATGATCTTACTAGTGCCACATGATGCCAAGTATTTTGAGTGATAGTTCCGCCAATGATGTGTTGTGTGTGATTTAGATATGTGTGAATACTTCCACCCCGACTATACATGGTAAATGGCGCAGTAGGAGAATATGTACTTGCGGAAAATAATGCTCTATAAGTAGTATCTGTTGCAGCAGTTTGATAGAACCAACCCTCTATTGTTAGATCACCCCGCATTTCTAAATCTTCTACTTTAACATAACCAGTTCCATCAAAATACATTGACTTTGAATCTGTAAACTTAACCTGAGTTGTTGAACCAGTAGTATTTCCAAATAACGTTAAGTGGCCATCTGATTGTGACTTATCTATGATAGAAGCATCTGTTCCTTTGATGTGTAATGATGAACCAGAGGAAGATAATGGAGCGGTAGGTGATGTAAAGTTAGATGTATATATCGCTTGACCTTTTATAACTTTAAAATCTGACACATAACCAATCATATTCTTCTCAGATGGGCCTTGCTGACCATTGTTATGATAACTACCTATACTAAAAGGGGCAGTTGTTCCGTAATCATTACTGTCTGCATATGTTGAACCTTCTTGAGTGCCATCAATGTAAAGTTTCGTATTTCCACTTGATCTAACGATTGCAATATGATGCCATTCTTTTGTACTAACAGTAGAACTTACAATACGATCAGCCCCACCACTATGGAATTTAATTACGCTAGCCGATACCCAAAGATGTGCGGACACACCAGGTAACTGATTGGCAGTAGATAATATAGTTGCACCATCACCGCCAGTAAAGGCTCCATTATCATCAAAATTAAACCAACCTTCAATTGTATAATCGCCTGTGCCAAAACCAAAACCAGCATCTGTTGGTGTAAATGTAGCAGCTCCACCACCTGGAAAATATACAGATCCGCCATTGGCGTTTGGATTATATTCAGTGTAGTCATATGGCGAGAAGGGCTGTATAGTAACATTACCGTATGATGTAATTGTATGATTGTTAATCGATCCATCAGATATGTACGGAAGATGGCAGGTAAGGAGGCTGGTATTTGTGATTGCCGTTAAAGGTTCGTCTGGCGGTGTAAAGTTGGAAGTGTAGACTGCGGTGCCTTTGATAACCCTAAAATTTGAATAGATACCATTAGTATCTTGAATAGCATTAACTCCATTTCCACCAATACACATCAATTTATTGCTAGAAATGTCGGTTGTAAAAGATTCCGAAGCTATTTCAACTCCATCAAGATATATTTTAATAACGCCGTTTTGACGAACAACAGCGTGATGTTGCCATACATTTGGAGTGATATCAGTATTTCCTACGGCAACATTACCATCACTCCACAACCATGGTTTAAGTGTTCCATTTTCCAGTCCGTATCCAATATAAACTGGCGAGGGCAGTAGATTCCAAAAAAATCTATAGCCGGCGCCGCCTCTATATAACAACCAAAATTCTACGGTAAAATCCCCCGTGCCAAATGCAAAATCGGCGCTGGTGGGACTTTGGAGTATATCCCCACTCCCATCAAAGTAAGTTGAATATCCACCACTTCTATATGGACTAGATGTACCAGACCGTATATCGCCCCGCACAGTTGCCACGTGATTATTAGTAGATGAATCTGTTACATTACTATTATCAGAAGTTTCTGTTGCTGTTACAAGTAATGTTGTATATCTACTATTAACAACGATGAAGGCGAGAGATATGGATGTAACTTTATTTACTATGCCAGATGACCCTCCATCGGTTGCACTAAATGTGATACTAAACTCACCAGCGTCTACTGAATTAGTACTTGGAGTAATTGTAAAAACATTATCTGTTTGTGATATTGTAGCGGTTGATCCAAGTGAGCCACTCGTTACTGCATAACTCCATGTAAGTGGAAATCCTTCTGGGTCAGTGGATACTGCAGTAATCACAGTTGGTGTCCCATCGATGGCAAGATTATATGTTGAATCAACATTTGTAATTGCAGTGGGTGAATTATTAATCATCGTTGCGATTAAATACCATGCAGAACCGGTATACATAAACAGTTTGTTATTCTCCAGTACTAATCCTTGGTCTCCTGCACTCATTCCGGTTTTTGCAATGATTGCTGCCATATCTGCAAAAATTTCAGTAGATGATGCAGATGCGATGGATGTAAATGAAAAATTATTATTGCCGTCGGTTGTTAATAATTGGCCTGCCGTTCCATCACTAATACTTAAATCAGTTAATGTACTTGCACTAGCCCCTGGCACAGGAGGTTTCCAAGTGTTTGAACTTGCAGTGTATGTATATGTTACTCCGCCAACGGTAGCGATATCGCCATCTGATGGATTATCTGGAAAATTTATTGCCATTATTTAATTCCTTTTTTATTTAAATTCATGTTATTAATGACCAACAAATCCAGTCGGCACAGAATGATTGAAAGTTTGTGAACCAGTGATAATATTACCTACGAAAGTCGTGACGCCGCCTTCAGTACCGAGTACCAGACGGAATGGTTGTCCAGCCGTACCATTAACCGAATATCCAGAACCACTGGCTGGATTATTTGGCCACCATGTACCGCCATCTTTATTAAACCAAACTTCATCTGTTGTATTGTCGTATGCAATTTGCAGTACAGCACCTGCATTCAGGCTACCAACCCCACCACCTATGTTGCTATTGGTCACGTTGTCAATCACGCCCCCAGACCTGTAATTGACAACGACACCAGTATCAAAATGACCAGTGTTCCATTGTGGAATATCACTACGTGCTATGCCAATATAGAACTGTGAGCTACCAGATACCATTTCAACTTCAAAATATTTTCTGCCAGATGCCAATTCACTACTTGCAGCCATGTTAAAGTCACTGGTGCTTCCCCAATTTCCAAACGCCCAATCAACAGAATTAGTAGAATTCGTTGTTATTCCCATCTCACTAGAATCGAATGTAATATCTTCGCTGAAGGCCAAACTTACAGTAGTGACTGTAGATATGACCTGTAATCCATCATTCGATCTAGCACGGAATGTAAAATTGCCGGAGTCTGATGCAGATGTACTGGGCGTTAATGTAAATGTACCATCATTATTATTTGCAATTGTTGCTTGGGTTTGATTGCTTGGGCTAGTGTCATATGCATATGTTACATCAAATCCTTCTGCGTCGGTTGCTGCAACAGTTAATGTAGTCGCTGTGCCGTCTGAATTTAATACTGTATTATCTGATAATTCTGTTGTCCATGTAGGTACAGAATCTGCTCCTGCCCAAATTCTATCCCATTCGCTACTATCCCAAATATAAAGTCCACCTGTTGATGTGATATAAGCAAGATCACCCGTACTGGGCGTTGCAGCATTGCGGGCTGTAATATCAGTATATGATGTTACCCCACCATCGGCGCCTGTTGCACCGGTTGCACCACTAATACCTACCCATTGTGAAGATGTGCCATCATCGTAATATATATACATTGTTCCATCAGTAGTATCAAACCATAAATCGCCGTCTACAGGATTGCTGGGTGATGTCGTAGATGTTGCAATACTTGCTGTCTCACTACCTCCGCCACTACCGGTTTCATCTAATAATGTTGTTTCAACACCGTTACTATCAACCACAAATTGTTTCTTTTGAACATTATCCCACTTAAATCCTCTTGCTCTTGCCATCTTCTAATCCTTTACTGTGCTACTTCTGTAGTTTTTACTACCGCAGTCCATCTAAATGTTTTACTTGCTTCGCCGGTTACTGAAATTTTAATAGAATCATTAGTATCATCTGCAGATGCTTCAACTAATAAATTTGTATTATCACTCGCTACTAGAATTTCATATAGATCACCAACATCTGCAACCGTTCCTGCAAAATTGTCAACAACACCTTTTAGTTCAAATCCTGCACTTTCACCAGTCGCATCTGTTCTACGTGCTACAAAAGAAATATCATAGAATATTGTTGTATCTGTTGCTACTGGTATTCTTTCGTTAGGTGCCCCACGAACAAATAATTCAGTTTCAGTTGCATCAGTTGTCGTGCCAGATAATACATATTGTTTTGTGTAATGATCAGAACTTATTGCTTGGTGTGTTATTGTTCTAAAAATAGTGGGATTTTTTACAGTTAAATCATCTATTGATGCTGTTGTGACACTCAATTGAGAATCGTTATTGCCAGTACCAACTGTTAGTACCGGATTATTTGCTACTGTATCACCAACATCACCATATAGTGCTCCTGAAAGATGAGCATTATGTCCAGAAAAGGTATCTGCTCCAGTAGTGTTAATTATTGTTGCGCCGGCTACTCCACCAACTGTTGGTGCTTTTATTTTTTCAATTTCAGCATCGTGAATTGTTAATAGGTCTCTCGTTGGACCAGTGGTAATAATTGGTGTATTTTGAGTAGGTGAAAGTACATCGCCATATAAGTAGCCTGCTACATTACCTGTTAATGTGTAAATACCTCCAGAGGCGTTTACTACTGTTGCACCGGTAGTTGGATGTAAAATGTTACCTTTAACATCTCCTGTAAATACCGAAGTTGTTGTCATAACACCTGTATTTGAATCATATGAAAGATTGCCAGTTGCTGAAATTGCAGAACGTACAGAACTATCAGTGTACAATAATCCAGTTCCATCAGTTAAATCAGAAATATCTAGTGTGCCAAAACTAAATGCTGCAGATCCATTTGTTTGTAAAACTTGTCCAGGAGTGCCATCTGTAATAGTATTTAAATCAAGTAATGAAGATGGAATACTAGGTGTATTAGTTAATGATCCATAATCTCCATCAAATGCATCCGTAATTCCATATCCTGCAATTGTTGTTGGTGTTCCTGTAAGGTCATTCCATGTAACAACATAGCCACTTAAATCTGGTGGAATATATGTGAATACACCAGTTGTATTATTATATGTAATTCCACCTGTTCCATTTGCCGAAGCAGGACTGCCAACACTGAGATCAGTAGTACTAAATTGATTTGTGGGTACAAATTTACTATTCGCATTATCCCACGATAATATTTGTCCGTTTGTTGGTGCAGTTGTTGTTAAGTCTACATCTGCTAAATCATCAATAGATGCATTTGCTATTCGTACATCTACTTTAGAATCATCATAGAATTCATTGGATGATCCTTCTGCTATATCATCACTATCTACGATTAAATTATAATATGTTGTTCCATCATTCGTAAATGTCCATCTATCGGTAGACTCATTCCATGCAATAGAAACATTTGTAGAAGTTCCTCTTTCAATTTCTAATCCCGCATCTTCTGTTGGTGTGCCAGTAACATCATTATTCAAAACAATAATATTATCAGATATTGTTAAGTTTGTAGTATCAATTGTGGTAACTGAGCCACTGACAATTAAATCTCCGCTAACGGTTAAATTATCAATATTACCGGTTGATGCCCAAATATTATTCCAAACTTTGGTAGAACTTCCTATATCATATGTATTTGTTGTTGTCGGTAGAATATTACTTGCAACTGAAGTAAGATCACTAAAATCGGCCGCACTAAAATCGGCTGGTATAAATTTACTATTAGAATTATCCCATACTAGTGTTTGCCCATCAGTAGGAGCATTACTTGAGATATCTACATCTGTTAAATCATCTATAGAATCTAGTTGTACATGCCAATCACCGTTTGCATCTCTAAATTTTATTTTTTCATTTGTACGATCTATCCATAGATCACCAGTATTAATACTATATGTGTTGGATGGATCATTATCGCCTTGGTATATAGTCACCCCACCTTTGCCTATTTTAAAAGACGGAACGGTGGTGCCCCTTGCGTTTAGTGTTACTGCCATTTTGTTTCCTCAACGTCTGTGCGTAAAAAGTCAGATAATTATATCTGTCGTTAAGTCATATTATTCTTAATCTATTTATCATATTATAATAATATATCATAATATTATTATCGTGTCAAGGTAAAAAAAGAGGGACCTCTTTCGAAGCCCCTCCTAAATTTTAAGTATTAATTAAACTAGTTAAAGTTTAAGCATTGATTGCTTTGTACTCAACAGAAACAATTGCTTGACCAACTGTTGGTGATGCTGATGAACCACCATTACCAAGTGTTGCTGTAATTGTTGCGTTTTGTGCTGTTGTGTTTTCGTAGCCTTGTTCAATAATGAATAGACCAGCTTCTGACATGTCAACATCAAGAGTCGTAACTAAATCATTAGTTCCGTCTGACACAGTGATTTCATCACATCCAACAAATGCTGTTAGAATTTTGATTGTTACAGATTTAACATAATAGTTTTTACCTGCTACATCTTTGATGTTGCCTACTGTGAATGTTGCGCCACCATTTGCTGTGAAATCTTTGCGAAGGAAGTTATCACCAACTTTGGCAATCTCATCATCGACATATTTCTTAGTAGATACAACCATATCATTTGAATTATCAAAATCAATTTCTGTACCTGCTGCTAGCATAACCATGCCGCCAGTGCCATTAGATGGATCTGCAGTTTTTGGAGCCAATACTAGATTAACTTCAGTGCCGCCGACTGCTGCTAGTTCGATACCACCAGTGCCGTTTTTGATTTCTAATGAATCTGTTGCAGTGTCTGCTGTTTCAACAAATGTTGCGATTAGCGTGTCATTTGAGCCATAAACCTGAGTTTTGCCTTCTGTGGTGCCACCTGTGCCGCCTTTGATGATAACATCACCTGAAGCGAATGTAGGTGAACCGTTACCGCCTTTAAGAACTAGATCACCTGCATCACCTGCTACAGACACACCGCCTGAAACAGTTAAATCAGTATCATCGTCACCTTGAAGAACAGCTTCGCCTGATTGACCAACTAAGAAAACATCGCCGCCATCTTGACCTTGTAGATACATATCTACGACACCTGTGCCGCCTGCATTTTTAGCAGTTAGTGTTACACTACCTGTTGCACTTGACATATCTAGATATTCAGCAGTTGTCATACCAGAAGTCTGAATTGCAACATCACCTGCTGCAGTACGTAGAGTTTCTTGGTATCCATATGCTAATACACCTGATCCATCTGCACTTAGAACTTGATGTGCTAGACCATTAACTGCAAGACCTGTACCGCCATTTGCGATTGGTGTAACACCAGTGATATCTTCTGCCACATTGACTTTTGCATATCCTAGTGCACCCGAAGCGTTGACTTTTAGTACTGTTGAGTTAGCACCTTTTGCTAGTTCTGCTACTGTGCCAGATCCTGCCATGATCGCTAGTGAGTCATCTAGGAAAGCAGATGTATCAGTACCAGTACCACCATCGGTTCTTGCGATTGTTCCAGATAGCCCGAAACTTGCCGCTTGAATTTCACCAACTTTGATATTAGCCATAGTGCCGTTAGCATCCTCTGATGACCACACATCGTCTGTTTCATCCCAATACCATTTTGCATTGTGACCTGAACCACGATTTACTTCAAGACCTGAATCTTCAGTTGGTGCAGCGTTATTAGCAACGTTTGAATTCAATTCGATCATGTTATCTTCGATAGCAACTGTTTCTGATAGTGTAGTTGTTACTGCACCTGAAACTGTTAGATTGCCCTGGATTACCGCATCACCTGTAACTGTTGCTGATGCTAGTGTTGTTGCACCTGCTGCAAGTGTGTTCGCACCAAAATCACCATTTACACCGAATGTTGCCGCTGTATCTGTTAGTGTCATTTTAGTTGCTGTTGCGTTATCATCGATACCTGTTGAAGCAAAATCTGAGATTGTGCCGCCGTCAACTTTATCACCTGAGATTTGATTATTTGCAAGTGTTAATGTTCCTGCTGATACGTCTAGTGCAAAATTTGCACCTACAGTGATATCATAACGTGATATTGTTGAGTGTGTGGGAGCTTCAGCATTATGGATTTTACCTTCCAATGATGAATTTGAAATTGTTCCAGCATGAATTGAGTCACCTGAAATTTGATCATCATCAAATGTAATTCCAACACCACCTAGATCAATATCTGTTCCAGAAATTGTACCACCAGTAATAGTTGCGTTACCTGAGTTTAGATTGGTTGCAGTAACAGTTGTCAAGCCTATAGCAGTACCACCTGTTAGAGTTACGTTGTTTGAACCTAGTGTTGAGAATGTACCTGCTGCTGATGTGTTAGCACCAATTATAACTGCATCCATTTCACCGCCGCCAAAATCAACAACATCAGATGTCAAGGCTGCGCCTGTAATCGCTCCGCCTGTGATTTGTGCGTTTGCTGAGTTTAGTGTTGAGAATGTGCCGGCTGCTGGTGTTGTTGCACCGATGATTGTGCCATCGATATTACCACCTGTAACCGCAACTGCTGCTGAAGTCATTGTTGAGAATGTACCTGCTGCTGATGCTGATGCACCTACAATTACGCCATCCATTGCGCCGCCGTTTAGATCAACTGAGTCTGATGCTAGTGTTGAGAATGTACCTGCTGCTGATGTGTTAGCACCAATAATTGTACCATCAATTGCACCACCATCAATATCAACTGCGGTTGATGTCAATGTAGTGATTGTGATTGCATCAATTGTACCGCCTTCAACTTTATCACCTGAGATTTGGTCATCTGCAAGTACTAGAGATGCTGCTGATACATTTACTGTATCACCTGCTTCTGCTGTTAGACCTGCGGTTACAACGCCATCTTTTAGATGTACACTATCTACTGTAACTCCAGCCGCTGATGTGAATTCAGCGATAGTATCTACTGTGACTGTACCAGAGAATGTTGCATCTAAACCTGTTACATCATTATCAAATGTAATGCCTGCATTTAGTGTTAGTTCACCGATGTTGTCAACTGCGATTGAGTCCATTGCTTGTGAACCAATTTTTAGGTCTGCTAATGCAGTGCCTACTTTGAATTCCCAAACATCATCTGTCTCATTCCACTGTAGTGTCGCATTATCTAATGTGCCACGGTCTACTTCAATACCTGCAGAGCCATTTGTTACACCTGCACCAACTTCACCGGCATTTAATGTGATTAAGTTATCTGCTACTAGCGTTTCTGAAGAATTAACAGTAGTAGTTGTACCTGTTACTGTTAGATCGCCATTTACAATTAGATTTGCATCAAATGTTGCTGATGTATCTGCTAGTGTCAAGATTGTAGATGTTGTTCTAGTTTCACCATCTTCTACTGTACCTAGTGGTGTTACATTATCATCAATACCTTGTGATGCGAAATCTGAGATTAACCCACCATCAATTTTATCACCTGAGATTTGGTCATCATCTAGTAGAAGTGTTTGACCAGTAACATCAACATCAGTATCTGCAATTGTACCACCAGTGATGGTTACTGCTGCACTTGTCATTGTTGAGAATGTTGCCGCTGCTGATGTTGTTACACCAATTGCAACATCGTCCATTGTGCCACCGTTAATATCTGCAGTTGTAATTGTTGCATTTGTGAATGATGAAGTTCCTGTTGCAGTAACACCAGCGTCTTTTAGTAATACACCATCAACTGTAACGCCAGCGTCTGGTGTTTTTTCATCGATTGTGTCAGTCGTAATACCACCGGTACCAACTGAAGCACCGCCGAAGTCAATGCCTGCTGCAGCAATGATTTTACTATTAAATGTAATATCACCACTTGTTGTGAATGCTTCTACAGTGTCTGCTTTGAACAAAGTAGTTGCACTTAGATTTGTAAATTTACCAGTTGATGCAACTGCATTACCAATAGCAGTATTGTCAATGGCCCCGCCATTTAAATCTACTGTATCAGAAAGTAATGTTGTGAATGTACCGGCTGCTGATGTTGTTCCACCAACAGTTACACCGTCCATTGCTGAACCAGCTGCGGCGTCTACGTCAAATGTGCCGTCTACGTCTAGTGTTTTGCCAGCGCCAACGGTAATATCATAACCAGAGATTGTGTTGCCCGAAGCACCTAGAAGATTTGCACCGTCAATAGTACCACCTGAAATTACGTCACCTAATAGTTGGTCGTTTGCTAGTGTTAGCGTACCACCTGATAGGTCTACTGTACCACCTGTGATAGCAACTGCACTCGCATTTTGTGTTGCCATTGTACCTAGACCTAGGTTGGTACGTGCTGTTCCTTTGCCGGTCACATCAGATGCATCTACACCTAGACCACCATTTGCTAATGGCAGCGCGCCCGAAATTGCTGAACCATTGGTAATGTCTAGTGCACCATATATTACACCGCCGCTACCGTCTGATTTTAGTACTTCGCCTGTAACTGCTGTACCTTTGATTGTTAGTGCATCATTACTATCGATTTTAACAAATGTATCATCTACATTTATATCAATTTTGTTGCCTACCTTTGATAGACCATCACCTGCTGTTAACTGACCAGTACCTGTGAACTGTGCAAATTCAACTGCTGTTGAACCTGGTGTCACTGTACCGTTAGTTGTACATACAAAACCTTGGTCTGAGTTTACAGTACCTTCTTCTACAAAGAAGAATGAACCTGTAAATTCACCTGTTGCATCCATATCAATCGCACGTGCTAGTGGCGCGACTGCACTTGACCATACATAGATACCATTTTGTGATGCCGTTGCCTGATCTTTCAATAGAATGCGATCACCCTGTACAAGGTTAACACTATCGATTGTTGATCCTGGTGAAGTTACACTAATATCAGTTGTAGATGCTGCACGAACGGATTCTTTTACGTCAAGACCCTGTGCAACTGAATCAACATATGCTTTCGAAGTAGCATGGTTGTTGTCGGTTGGTGTTGTTCCTACTGCCACGTGGGTCAGAGTAGTACCATCAGTTGTGATTTTGAACAGTGAGTTACTAGTATCGTATACGACTTTACCGCCGCCTTTACCATACTGTACTGACTGACCAATACCAGCAATACCGAAATTTTTAATTAAAGCCATTAAAGTTCTCCTATTATATAGCTATTAAATAAGAACACGAATAGAATTCGAGTCTTAAATTGGTTAAAGTTTTCATGAAAAATTTATCCGGGAAGAACACATCAGATAAATTAAAGTAAGATTGTTATCTTACAATTGTATTTATACTTCCCAGATTATGTATTTTATACTAATATTAAACGTATGTGACAATTACTTTTAATTCGCCTGCAGTTGCATCAAAATGTGATAACTTTGCCTTTATTTCTATTTCAGTTTCGCCCTCATAGTGATAATCTGGATTAGTTACATACGAACCAATAGATTCTACATCATTAGAGTCCGAACTCATAAGACGGTCTGATTCTGCTGTTGTCCCAATCTCTAAAGTTGGAATATTACCTGGTGTATAACCAGTCATCGGAGAAATAACTTCAACTAATACACTAACAACTTTTGAATTATTGGACATTCTGCCTAACACAACAGTATCAGATGTTCCAAATCCAGATATTGGACAAGTGAATGTATGTGATAATGTACTTGCATCTGTTGCAGCACTATCTTGATCTGCTACTAATGACCAGGCTGTTCCATCCCAAATGAATAGTGCCCACTCACCTTCGCCGCTGTCAAGAACATATGCTGCATCGCCTACCAGAACACCAGTGAGTGCATTTCGTTCTGCCATTCCAGCAACAACAGTTGTACCTGCTTTACGGACACCTTGTTCGACATTAAGACCAATAGCATATGATCCATTATGTCCAGACAATACTCCATAATCAACAGTTGGTCTACCAATTTCATCTGTTATTATTATCTCGCCGCCATCATCTCTTCTAAGTTGTAATACAAATGCGCTTGCTGCAGCAGAATATGATAGTCCTAAAGCAGAAATAGAATTAGTTCCTGCAAAATTGTTTCCATTTGAATCAGGTGACACATTTACGATTGTAATACTTCCACCATTTGCTTCAAATAATATTAAATTTCCATTTGCGTGGTATGCGGTTATAGAATTAATTCCTGCAGCGTTAATATCGTTCGCCATGTCCTCTGCGATTGCGACTGGCATTCCGAATGAACTTTGCCCGGCTGTAGTAGTTGTAAAATTAACCGCCGCGCCATTGATAGTTGCGGAGAATGGTGCAAATCCTCCAACAAGTCCATATGCATTTCCATATGTTCCACTATCAGATTCAATTTCATTAGGTGCTGGACTTGCTTCTGCAATTACTTTATGTTGGTCAGTAAGAGCATTAATATCATCTTTTGCATTTGTCACACTCACAACACCGTTGCTGCTTGTTAAAAATTGAACATCAATTCCATTAATTCCCATCTTGTCGCCGGCAGTACAAGAGCCATTTGTAATAGTTCCTCGGGATATACTTGGTATTTCGTCTTTAATCTTTAAGAAAATAGCAACATTTTGTTTTTCGGTTGTTAGTTCTCCAGTTCCATCAATTGCCGGATATATAAAATCACCTGCCGAACCTGGTAGCCCAGGTACAAAATCAATAACCCCATTTGCAGGTCTTAGAAGAAAATTATTTGGACCAGGGCCAGGATGTGTCACTGTGCCGACTAATCTATCCATATTATCTTGTCCTGCAACTTCAAACTCACCAGTGTTCGGATTCATACATATCACATCACCTTCATCAAATCCGTGTGCATCTTGATTTAAAAGATAATTATTAGATGGATTTAGATACTTAAATCGTGAGTTTACGTTAGGATAAAAATCACTAGAAACCGCGCCGACTGGTAGTGGATCAATCATAGGATCACCATTTTCATTAAGTTGAAATACAATTGCACTACCTGGAATATTAAATATACCAGTACCAGCCGCACTTCGAAAAGTGTTATATCTAAGTCTATCTTCTACTTGACATGTAACGGATAATGCAGTTTTTTCTATTATTGAAACAATCTGTAATGCTCTGCCATCTGTTGCGCCAGCAATAAAATCACCAACAGTTATGTCAAATCCATCAAATCTAAATGGAGTACGAGTTAAGTGTGACCCGTGATTTACTTGTGTGACGCCCATTGTTATTTGCCAACGATATGCTTTAGAGTTACTTGCGCCTGCCCACCAATTATCTCCTAGTCCATCATCATATGGCCAAGATGCTATATTAGTAGCACTTATTACCGTACAGGATATAACTTTTGCTGGGACATTTAAATCTATTGCACTTGTTTTATAATTGATCATTTTGGTTATTCCCTAACTTAGTTATTATATCATTGACACCACGATCCATGCATGTGTATCTGTACCGAAGGATCTTCCAGCACCAGTATCTGCCTCTCTTAATACTAATTTCATAGAAAGTGAACCGAGTGAACCGAATGCGATTGGTGATCCGGGGGAACCACCACCATCAAGTGTTCGCGTAGTCATATCTTTATTTAGTGGCATAATTAAGTATTGATTTGTTGTTCTTGAATAACCGTAAACTAGCACGTTTGATGGTGGGAAGGAATATCCACTAAATGTTATAGCAACTTCACCTGAGTTTACATCAACAATAGTTGCTGATATTCCACTTGTTGAATTTGAAATGCTTGATAATGAACCATTTGTCGCATAATTAAGTTTAAAATACTCAGTGGTACTGCCACCACCACCACCGCCGCCGGTTGCTGGCGCTGCAGGTGCCCATTCGCTACTTGTAGCATCCCACGTAAGAACATCGCCATTTGTTGGAACTGTTGCATCAACGTTGCCCAGATCACCAAGTGATTCAGTTGATAAATCTACAGTTCCACCACTTGCTGGAACAAATTTACTACCATCCCATTCCAAGAACTGTCCTGATTGGACACCCGTGATATCAACATTGTTCAATTCGCCGATTGATGAACTTGATAGATTTGCTGCTGCGGGGGCAGTTGGCTGCCATTGCGTACCTGACCATGCGAGTAACTGTCCTAATGCAGGAGTACTAGAAGAAACATTGTTTAAATCACCTAAATTAGAGTCTATTGAAACAACAAGATTATTTACATTAATACCTGTGCCACCGGTGTAAACATTGTGAGCAAGAAGATTAGTACTGTCGCCTAGTTGAGAAACATCATTTGGAATTGCAGGCTTATCTGTTAAATCATTATATGATGTAACGCCGCCACCGCCCCCTGATACAGTTGAAAACGAGAAGTTACCCGAACCATCAGTTGTTAGAACTTGTCCTGATGTTCCATCACTGATATCAAGATCAGTTAGTTCTAGTCCATTAATTGTGGTGCCAGTAAAATCAACTGTTCCACTAAATGTTGATGTCTGTGATCCTGATGAATTCGTGAATGCAACATGTGTTGATTTGTTACCGGAACCATCATCACTCTGAATTACCATAGGTTGTGTAGCATTATCTGCACCTACCCAATAGTTTGTTTTGATCTTACCGCCGCCAGTTGGACCAATAATTAGTTGACCAGCACCAGATGCATCATATGTAAATCCAGCATCTCCACCTAAACTGCCATTGTCGTTATACTGAATTGAGCCGTTGTTACCTTGTGGAGTAACTTCTGCGCTTGCCATATCAGCGGGTGCATATGTAAATACACCATTGCTCGAATTGAATGTTAATGAGCCACCACCTGATTTAGTTACAGTATTAACACTAATTGATGAACGTGTTTCTGATGATATATCTGGTGGAATAAATGTGAATACACCTGTTTGTGCACTATATTGCAAAGAGCCAGATGCATTTCCTATTGCTTGATTTGTGACACTTAAATCAGATAGTGCGATACCACCTCCACTGCCACCACCACTGAGCAGACCATCCGCATCTGTTAATTGATTCACATCCGCAGGTATAATTGGTTTATTTGCTAGATCATCATACTCTCCTGAGAATGCAGGAGGATTTAACTGTAACCAAGTAGCAAAACCTAGACCAACATCATAGTTGATATAAAGACCTAGATTACTATCATCAAACCACAGTTCTCCAGGAACTATATTTGTAGGTTCCACATCACTTATATAGACGCCGGGTATATCGTTATTTTCCCATTCTCCACTCGTATTATTATAAGTTAGTACTTGTCCATCCGCAGTTGATGTTATAGTAACGTCATCAAGATCATCAATTGTTGTTCTTGCTATAGCAGAAGTTAAACTGATTGTTCCAGTTATATCATCATATGTTATGTTTGATATGTCACCATTTGGTGCATTATTTGTTACACTAATATCGGACAATGATATACCAGAACCACCCGATGAAGTCGAATCAGATGCTGGTGCCCAAGATGTGCCATTCCATTTAAGAACTTGACCTATACTTGCCGCTGCATTACTAACATTTTCTAGTTCGCCAATTGCAAGACTACCACCTAGTAATCCACCCGTGTCAGTTAAATCACCAATATCGCTAGGTGCATCAGTAATTCCGTATCCTGCAAGTGTAGTTGGAGTATCTGTTATATCTGCCCACGCACTTGAACCACTACTTAATAATCCAGTAGTATCAGTCAAATCACTAATATCTGCTGGCGCATCTGTGACGCCTAGTGCTGCAAGTGTGGTTGGTTTATCGGTTAAATCATTCCACGAACTAACACCTCCACCAAGGCTAGATAAATCTACAGAATTGCCACCAGATATTTGCAGATTTGAACCAACAAGTGTTAAACTTTGACTATCTGTATTCACTGCTTGAATTATACCAGTACTATCTGTTAGATCTGATATATCCTGTGGAATAGCAGGTTTATTAATTAAATTTGTATAATCTTTTATATCTTCATCGTTAAATAATAATGTAGTTCCAGCAGAACGTAAGGTGTTACCACTAGTTCCCATATAAATTGAATTATCGCTAATGTAAAGGTGACGAACCAATTTATCTGGACTACCAATATCAAACTGTGCTGTAGTTTTTGGAATTAAATTAAAGTCCCAATCCCCTGCATTATATGCTTCTGTAAATGTTGTAGTTGCGCCACCACCTAGACCAGATAAATCTATTGAGTTTCCATTATCGATAGAAAGTGTAGTGCCATTTAATGTTAATTGCTGGTAATCTGGAGCTGCTGCCTGTGGATTTAACTCTATCCACATTGGAATGCCACCAACTTCGTAGTTAATGTTTAAACTTAGATTTAATGCATCTAACCACAATTCTCCAGGTTTAGGAGATGCTGGTGGATTATCTGTTATTGGTACTACCGATAATTCAGTTAAATCAACTGATTGTCCATCTGAAACATCTAATAATCTTGTTGTATGATCGTATGTGAATGTTTGCGCAGCAGGAATATCAGATAATTTTGCTAATTTATTACCATTCCATACTAAATCGCTATCACCATCTGCTTCTAGTGTATTAGAACCTATATTAATTGTTGCATCATCAATAAAAACATCTGTCCAACGATTGGTTGCTGATCCCAAACTTTGTAATGCATCTGTTGCTGGAACAAAATTCCATCCCGCATCAAGTGATAATGTGGATGTTCCGCTATTTGATGTTAGACCATCAATATTTGCATCACCGCCAATATTAACTAGATCAACGGTATTTCCACTTGAAATTGATAGTAGTGTGCCGTCCAATGCTAGAGATTGTGGTACACTCTCGCCACCACTGCCACCACTGCCGCCAGTTGGTGGCGAAGAAACCCATGCACTACCATTGTATGTTAGTACATCACCTATGTCACCACTTACTGTAAGATTATCTGATAGAATTGCAGTACCATGGAATCTTTCACCATATATATCATTAAATCGTAGGTCGGCACTACCGATATCCCATTCATTATCCACTGATGGCGCACTATGTCCATCTAATTTAATATAGTTATCAACATCAGTAAATACTGGAATTGTGATACTATTGCCACCTGAGATGGTAATTTCATTGCCATTAATCGAAAGTGTCTGTGCATCTGCGCCACCACTAAGACTTGATAAATCTACTGAGTTGCCATTAGATATTAATAATGTATTGCCTACTACTGATAAGTTTTGATAGTCCGCATCTAGTCTCGCTGCTAGTTTATCATTTACCCATTGTTCGGTAGCATAACCAGTTAAGTCAGTTACATCTATTAGTGATGAAAGATCAACTGAGTTGCCATTACCTGATCCACTTGAAATTGATAGAATAGTTCCGTCGAATGTAAGTTCTTGTCCATCACTATCACCTAAAGCGTTGATAGTATTAACAACAAAATCTTGTGTTGCATATGATGTTAAATCAATTGGATCAGATAGTGAAGCAAGATCAATAGTATTACCGCCAGAAATAGTTAATTCAGTTCCATCTAAGGTTATCTGTTGTGCATCAACATTTGCATACTCTGATAAATCTACAGAATTACCATTTGATATTGAAATTAAGTTATTTTCCAATGTTAACACTTGTGCATCTATATTAAGTGCACCTAGCATATCATTTATATCAGTTAATTCTGATATATCTGCTGGAATTGTTGGTGTACCAGTTAATTCTTCCCATGTAGTAATACGATTTAATAAATTTAATGTGTCATCTAAATCTTTTACATCAGTCGCAACTGTTGGTTTATCAGTTAGATCGTCATATGATCCACTAAATGATTCTGATATTGTTGGTTTATTTGTAAGGTCATTGTAATCACCACTAAATGATTCAGATATTGTGGGTTTATTTGTAAGGTCATTGTAATCACCACTAAATGGAGTAACGTGATCTAGAAGATTAGTTGTATCTGTTAAGTCACTCACATCTGTTGGAATTGCTGGTTTATTTTGTAATGTATTCCAGTCGCCGTACGGATGATCAATATTATTAATCGCTGTAGTCAATTCGGTAGTTGTTACATAGTTTCCTAAGTTTAAACTTACACTATTGCCATCAGAAATGCTTAGAACATTCCCGTCCCACGTTAATTGCTGCTGCGCTGGAGCACCTGATGTCCACGTTGAGCCATTAAATGTTAGAACATCACCTTGTGTTCCAGATATATCTAAATTAGAAGCAAGAACTGCTGTCCCTTGAAATGTTTCAGCGTAGATATCGTTAAATCTTAAATCTGCACTACCAATATCCCAATTTTTATCTAAACTTGGAACTGAGTGACCATCTGTTTTTACAACATTATTAATTTCGACTGGTGCTGGAAGTGTAATTGAGTTTCCACCAGTTATAGACAGTGTTCGATCATTTATTACAAGAGTTTGAGGTGTTGGATTTTGGTCATTTTGTCCTGCTCCTTGTGGCGCAGCAACCCAAACAGAGCCATTCCATGTAAGAACATCGCCATTGTTTGATCCTGTGATTGTTAAGTTGTCTGCAAGAATCGCAGTGCCGTGAAATGTACTAGCATATACATCATTATATCTGAAATCACTACTACCTAAACTAAATGTATTATCCAACGTAGGAGTAGTATTGGCATTTAATCTTACGTATCGAGCATCACCTTCCACTTGACTAATTGCACCAAGATTTGTTCTTGCGGCATTAACATCTGGTAAGTCTGATAAATTATTTGATTTTATTGCAAATTGTGTTGTGTCGATATTTGATGATAGTGTTATTGTTTCACCATCATCTGCAATTATGAGACCTGTGCCAGCAGATACACTTTTAAAAGTGAATGTGCCTAAGGTATCTATACCTGATAATATTGCACTTCCATTACCAATGTTTGTTCCGGATTGAAGTGTTTCTGATAAGTCTGCTGATATTACAAGACCATTACCACTATCTGTTATCGTAACATTTGTGCCTGCTGTTATTGTTTGTAATACAATAGAAGAGCCGGTAACTGAACCTAGTTGATTGCCTACACCAATATGCGACACAGAATCTATTCCACTGCCATCGCTTCCGGCACCTGTTCCATTGGCATTAACAAATGCACCTTGAGTGGTGTCATATACAAGAACTTGGTCTTCCTGTAAATTGCCAATTAATTTGAATGTTGGATTAAAAGGTGTTGCGTTTATACTCATTTCTATGCCCCTTAGTAATTTAGATATATCTTATCGATATATCCAACTGTATTGATATCAGTTTGTCCTAGTGATGTTCGATCTAATGTGGCTCTTAAAAATACTAAATTTGCAGTAAAGGTATATCCTTCTACGCCTGTAAATTCATTATAATCTTTAAATGGCAGACCGTCTATTAATATATTAAACCAATCATCTTCTGTTGGATTAGTTGCAAGTGTGCCTTGAATGCGAACTCTGCCAATTAATCCTTGACCATAAACAGCCACAGTATGTAGTCCATCAGTGAAGCCATAGTAACTGTCGCCAGGTACTGCATCACCTACAAGATCAAGATTTGTTCCTGAATTTTCCAGAAGAGTTATTGTTTTACGTGCCATTATTATTCCTTATTCTGTTTGAGCCTCAGACTCAACTTCAACTACTGCCGCGGAACCAATAAGTTCAGCCACAACTTGTTCAATAGTTAGTGAAACTTCTTCGTTAATAAGATTTGATTTATTTTCACCAGTTTTGGAAATCTGTGACACTCTGATTACTATAATTTCCTCTTTAATACTCGCCATTTTATATCCTTTTAGTTTACATCAATGATATTTATCTATAAACTATTTATCAGATTGGTGAATTTCCTGTTTAAGTAATGCTTTAGTAATTTTTGTAATATTCTCACTGGCAACGAATGTCATTAGTTGCATATCAATATGATCTTTGCAGTATATATTATATGAATTGTATGTACTGTGCCGAAATTTATAATACCTATATTGTGTGGTAGTAATATCTTCTTTTGCAAATCTAAGCACATTACTATTCAATAAGTAATTGTCATTGTCTGAATATGCATCAATAAGTAATGGTCCTAATGATGTATGAAGATTATTATTATATTTTAAACTGATTTTATATCTAAACTTTTTATAATATAAACTATTTTTTATCTCAACATTATCTGCATGTGTATTCAATGTTTCCGATAGATTGTCTATAAAAGGAATATGAATTTCTTTTTGTAAATTTCTATATCGTGTTTTTGCAAGTTCAAACACATCTTTATCTTCGAAATAAACATGTGTCATTGAACTATTTGAAAATTTAATAGATGAATTACTTCTGAGAAATCGTATACAATTTGATCTAGCAATAATATCCTCTTGTGTCAGAGGATAGTCAAACCACCAGCCATAACCTGTTCGCTCTACATAACTATCTATAACTTCCTTTGATGGGAATCCGTATAGCCGTTTATAAGATATCTTATACGGATATTTATTATAAAATAATTTTGTAGACTCGACCAACTTAACCATATGTAAATTCTAACTCGTCATTAGAAACTTTTACAGTAACTTTTCCACCATTCATTAGTCTACCAAATAAAACTTCTTTTGATAATGGCTTCTTAATGTAATCATTAATTACACGTTGCAATGGTCTTGCTCCCATATCAGGAATATAGCCTCGTTCACGCATCCAAGCCTTTGCGCCTAGTGTTAATTCGATTTTTACATCTTTATCTGTCATCATGTCATTTAGTTCATCGATTGACTTATCAACAATCATATCAATGTGTTCACGCTGTAGAGCAACAAACTCAACTATTGCATCCAATCTATTTCTAAACTCTGGTGAAAAGAACTTTGTGACAGCCTGCAAACTTGCATCATTATTATCATTACTGAACCCAATTGCCAATTTAGATTTTTGAGCCGCTCCCAAGTTACTAGTCATAATAAGAATAGCATTACTAAAATCTGCTACTTTTCCAGTTGAACTTGTTAATCTGCCATCATCCATAACTTGTAATAGCAAATTCATAACACTCGGATGTGCTTTTTCAACTTCATCTAATAAAATAATACAGTTTGGAGTTTCTTCTACATCATTAATAAGTTTACCACTGCCTGCGCCCCCCTCAGCATGTCCTACATAACCCGGAGGTGCACCGATTAATTTAGATACACTATGCTGTTCCATATATTCACTCATATCATACTTACGAAGCGTTACATCTAAGTTGCTTGCAAGTTGACGACATAGTTCTGTCTTTCCTGTTCCTGTTGGTCCAACAAATAAGAAACTGCCAATAGGTTTGTTGGTGGGACGCATACCAGACTTTGCAACTAAAATAGATTCTACTAAGGTACCAACTGCTTTATTTTGTCCAAATAATTTCTGCTTGATATTGTGTTCTAGGTTAGCGTAGTTTGTATTCTCTTTTGCATCAATCATATCCAATGGTATTCGGGTAATCTTTGATACAGCATGTTCGATTTCACTCTTGCCAATAATGCCAGATATATTATTTAATCGCTGTCTTGCACCTGCAACATCAATAATGTCAATTGCACGGTCTGGATTATATTTGCCATGCATATAGCGTTCTGCTAAATCTACCGCATAATCAAGTGCTTCGTCATCATATGTATTTTCATGAAATTCTTCATAATATTTTTTTAGACCCTTAACAATTAGTTTAGTGTCTTCTTTACTAGGCTGATCGATTACAACTTTTTGGAATCGCCGCTGCAATGCTCTATCTTTTTCAAAATTTTCTCTATACTCTTCACTTGTAGTTGCGCCAACACATAAAAGTTTACCGCCAGCAAGAAGTGGCTTTAATAAATTTGCGATGTCGATATTTGATCCACCTGCTGATCCTGCACCCATAATCATATGAATTTCATCCATAAATAAAATCACGTTATCTTTTTCTGAGAGTTGTTCAAAAACTATTTTTGCTCTCTCCTCAAACTCACCTCTATATTTTGTTCCTGCTACCATGCCAGTAATGTCAAGTGAATATACTATTTTACCTTTGAGCATATCTGGACATTCATCATTGACAATGTTTCTTGCTAAACCTTCGGCAATAGCAGTTTTGCCAACCCCTGGCTCGCCTACAATAATAACATTATTCTTTTTTCGTCGTGCTAACACTTCAGATATTTCTAGAATTTCATTTGTTCTGCCGATTACAGGATCAATCTTTCCTTCTGATGCACTTTTATTTAAGTTTTCACAGAAATCTTCAAATTTTATTTGTCCCTGGCCTTCAGGCCCACCAGCCATTCCACGGGGTTGGCCTCTATTCACTGAATTTGCAAATGCATCATAGAAATCTTTTTCAATAATCTTAACTACTTTATCTCTACTCGCACCATTCTTCTTTAAAATATATGCAGCGTGGGATGATGTTTCACTTAATAATGATACAATGAGATCCTTACAAAACATCTGCTTTCTACCAGTAAAAATAACCTGAGTTACTGCACGATTGAAAACACGATCAAGTGCCAAAGTTTGTCTGGGTCCCATTCCATCTAATTTTTCAACCGTTATGTCCTCTCGCTGTGCTAGATTTTCTTCCAAGTCTCGAATAATATTAGAACAACTGCAATCCATTTTGGCTAATAATTCTAATACATCTTTTTCTTCCATCAGTACATACAACAAATGTTCTAAAGTTACATATTCATGTGAAAGTGCCGCCGCCTTGATTAACGACTGGTCTAATGCCCAATTAACTCGATTATTATAATTATCCATTGTATTCCTTAAATTTAATTCTTAGTATAGTGTTCGGGAGTATGTTATTAATAACTACTGTATCATTAAATTGTGTATTATTTGGAACAAACACATCAAATGCTATTGTATCATCATATATAAATGATGATGTTTCACCTTGGCAATATTTTAATTCTAATGCGTCTAATTCAACAGTCATATTTACAGTTAATAATCTATTTTTTACATGTTTGTTTTTTACCTTTATATATGCAATTCGTACAGCATCAAACTCTTCTACTGAGCCACCATGATCTGGATGCGCCTTCAATAAACATTTTCTATATGCGTTGCGGATTTCATCTTCACTAGAGTATTTATTAATCTCTAGAATTTCATATGGAGTCATCATTTGAATAGTATTCTTCATATGCCACTATTATTGCTTTTTGTTCACTAAGTTTTTTAAGAATTTTTGCCATGTCTAATGCAAGTGCTTCATATCCAGAATTGTTTAATGCATATACGACAACAGGTTTTCCACTTGCTTTGATTTTATCAAATTCTTCTTCCGCATTTTCTGGAGTAATAATTATCCAATCGATCTTCGAAAGTGTTAGTGCATCAGATTCTGGTAAGATTAGATCTGGCCTGATAATAGGTTGTGAACTATATTCTAATTCTCTTGGTGTTCTACTGCAAGCACTAAGGCTTATAGTTAGGGTTAGCAATATCAGAACACTCATTGTTGATTTGTGAAGGTTTTGTAGCATTGATTTCATCCTCTGTTAGTGGTGATCCACCTACTATCTCTAAACATCTTAACATATTATCACTTGCTTTGTCAATGATTTTTTGAACATCTTTTGGTCTACTTGCTGCTAGAAAATCCAATTCGTGCTTTGCTAATTTGTTTTCTAAATTACGTACACGTTTGTCTGCGGCTTTGAATTTTGAATTCGCACGATCAAATTCTATTCTAACACGCTTTAAATCTTCCTGCGTTTGATCCAATGCTGCCTGTGTTGCTTTTTGTGCCATTTCAGATTTAGCAGCATTCTCTGCATATATTCTTATTTGATTTTGTGTATAAGTGTAGTATTGCCATAGTGCAAAGCCTGCTGCTGTAATTACAGCCACAATAATTAGATATTTTTTTATCTTGAACATTATCTATTCCTTGATATTAAACTCTAAATTTTCATGATCCGGATAACTTACAATTACTGATCCTTCTGGACAATTATAATTAATACGTGCCAATAATGTTGCAGTGCCTGGGCTGATCATACTTCTATGATCACCATCAATAGTAAATGTGAATCCAAACTTATCAATCTTATCGCTGGCTGGTCCTGAGAATGTGGTCATACCTGGTGTTGCACCATGGACCATAAACTTGTTATCTTTGATTTCAAGTGTAAATCCTTCAACACTACAATCGTCTCTGTGTTTTTCTCTTGCTACAATCACATCAAAGATTCCATCTACCGGCCCATCACTAATTTCAAAATATTCTGGTGCCCAGGTTAAAATATCTTTGTTTTCTAGTTTATCCCATAAAGTATATCCACCACCTAACATTGCCAGCGATGCTGTTACTACACCTATACCTTTGGTTATATTTTCTATATCAAAAATAATCATTTACTTGGTGTCTTTTAGCCATGTTTTAACTTTGTCAGCTTCAATACTCAGTGATGGTCCATTGTAAAAATCAATAATCCATTCTTCGATATCTACCAAGCCATTTATATCTTCCAGTATTTCAAATACTTTTCGCATTAAATCTTCATTTTTAATTTCTACAAATACTAGATACATTCCATTTTCATCAGCAGTTGGTGAAACCTCGGTATCAAGAATTTCAATTACTCCACGTTCTATAAAACGTGCAAGATCATTTGCGGGGCTTTCATCTTTTACATAAAATGCCACAACAGTTACATCATTTACATTTCCAATCTTAGGTTCAAAATCTGCCACTGTAATTTTAGATGATACAAGAGATTTTAATTCATTATATTTGACGCCTTCATTTATTTGTGTAAATTTCATAATTAAATCTCCTGGCTATTAATATTTGTATTATCATCTAATCCTGAAGTGTATGCATCATTTAAATCTGTCACATCAACTTCTTCAGAACCTATTTTAATTTTTTCATCAGTGAAATTATCGATAAATTTTCTAGGCATCCATACATCTATCATCCAGATAGCATCACTCTTTAATTTTGGCATTCCTTCATTATCAAGATCATCTGGTGATTGTGGAATGATTGGAGTTTTCAATATACCTTTATTGAATTTAATTTCACATCCAATTTTTTCTAAACGTATTCCTGCTTTAGGATCAGGCATACCCATATATGGATACATTAATTTAACGTGTAGCCAATAGCGTGACAAATTTGGACCTTCGACAATTTCACCTAAATCCCAGTTTTTATAAGCATACACGCCAGTATCTTCTAGAACCTTTTCGAACTCCAGTAGAATATCTAGTAGTGAGTTATTTTTATTAACATCACGTAGGTTATCTAATATATCATCTTGATTTAATTCAGACATTTGTAAAACTCCATTTATTAAATGTATTTATCACATAAATTTTTTTTTGTCAATATATAATCGTAATACATTATTCAGAAAAAATATTGATAAGTAATAGTGAGATCAGTAATGATTTCACTCTGAAATAACCCTTCTCAAGGAGGCAAACTATGGCACGAAAAAAACGTGTTGACAATAAACAAACGAAACCAAATAGTCGTGAATCTTACCATCCAGATGGACAGCGCAGCGGCATTATACAATTAAGAAAAAAAACAATCCCAACAATACTACCCCGTAACATTGCACAAGAGGATTACTTGTATCAATTGGCAGACCCTAGAAACAATATATGTTTCGCCATTGGTCCTGCTGGTACAGGTAAAACACTTTTATGTACTCTTATGGGTGTAAAAGCTTTCATGGAAAGAGAGGTGAAAAAAATTGTTATTACTCGTCCTGCAGTATCAGTGGACGAACAACATGGATTCTTACCAGGTGATCTAAATGAAAAAATGGCACCGTGGACAAGACCTATATTTGATATATTCGAAAAGCATTTTTCGGTGGCTGAAATTGAATCGATGTTAGCAGAAAACATCATAGAAATCGCACCACTTGCATATATGCGTGGCCGAACGTTTGAGGACGCTTGGATCATTGCAGATGAAATGCAGAACGCTACAAAGTCACAAATGAAAATGCTATTGACCCGTATCGGCAACAACACTAAAATGATTGTTACTGGCGACTTAAAACAACATGACCGAGGTTTTTCAGAGAACGGTCTTTCAGATTTTATGGAACTTACTAGACGTTATGAACTTGCAAATATGAATCATATTGCTATCTCACGTTTTGATATGATGGATGTAGAAAGACATCCAGCAGTCGTAGAAGTTCTTAAAATCTACGGTGAAGACGAATAAAAAGAAGGGGAGCGTAATGCTCCCCTTTAAGTTACAGAAGAGAGTGGATGACTAGTCCAAGATAGTGTGCACGATTGCATTCCAATCTTCACACCGAATGATTTCTTTGTTGTCACAATCTTCATTGTGAGCGTGTGAAATCAACACGCTTTTCAAACCAAACCGCAAACCACATTCGGCATTCTCAGTTTTGTCTTCTAACCAATATTCTGCACTAGGATATTTTGCTGTAAATTCCGCAAGTGCATCATCTTTGTCAGCACCAGTATCAAGACAAATAACTTCTTTACATACATCCATACCAAATACATTCTTTAAGTTGGAGATACGAAGTAGCCGTGCTTTTTCATCAAGTGAAAGAGAAGTGATAACAACAAACTGGTAGCCTGCTTCAACTAACCGAGCAACCCCACTCCGAGCATCACGAAATGCTGGAAGAAATCCCATCCACGCACTTTCATTGAATTCTTTTACTAAACGCTTACCATCAGCCTTTTCAATGCCGTATGTAATGCTCATGTCATATACGTTTTCTACTTTTTTCGAATAACCTTTCTGAATCATCCACTCGGAGAACATACCCTCCCAGTTAAGCATAACACCATCACAGTCAGTAAAGATAATTTTTTCGTTTGTCATATTGATACTTTCTTCTTATTACTATTACTTTATATAGTGATTCGTCCAGAATGTCAAGTATTAATTTTGTTTTTTTGCCTACGAACACGTTCACGCCATACAATATAACTACGTTTTTTAAGATTATATTTCATTATTTTCATAACTTCATCTTCGGTTAAATCATACTGAGATTTGATATCAGCCCAAGTTGTTTTATCACACCAGGCACTCGCAATAAGTTCAGATAAATTATATTCAGTCATATGATTATTACCGTAAATTTGTACGGACGCATCTTTATACCATCAGCCCACCAACTAATAACTTGTTGTAGTCCGGCCATCAACACTAACACACTCCGCTGTGCGGCAATACTCTGCATCGACATTTTTTTGTATGAGAACAACCTCACTTCATTCATATGGGACCTTGTAACCCATACTAGCAAGTAGTAACTCTTGCGTGGCTTTTGGCAGACAGTGTGGGATTCGAACCCACGGAACCTTTCGGTTCGGCGGATTAGTAATCCGCTGCCTTCGACCACTCGGCCAACTGTCCACATTCTTGGTATCCCGTAGGGGAATCGAACCCCTCTTTCCAGGTTGAAAACCTAGCGTCCTAACCGATAGACGAACGGGACAAATAATGTCAAGCAGTTTATGGTCCTGCTTAGGACATTCTGGGCACCATTTGCTCAATTATTTTATAAGGGGAACAAAACCCTGTGACTGTGGCGCGGTTGACGGGACTCGAACCCGCGGCCCTCGGCGTGACAGGCCGATACTCTAACCAACTGAGCTACAACCGCTAATAATTATTCTCCTATATTAAGAGACAATTGACGTTCTGCATTTGCCTCTTCCGTACGTTCACGAACAATGGTTTCAGCAATTTCGTCAAACGCTTCGTAAAATTGTGTATCATCTTTCCAATAACTAATATTTGCTGCATATACATCTGCATCTACAAAATTCCAATTAATTGTAAAATTTTCATTTAGATTTTCAGATTTATCAACTGCATCGCGGATATCAATTTCAAGCATTGAATAGATCATTTGTGATTCTCTCTTATCGTTTCTATACATATTTTATAGCATGGTAGAAATAGATTGTCAAGCATTATTTTAAATTGTTATTCTAATCCCACGCACGGAATAATAATAGATTGCTGGCAGTTATCTGGGTAGGCAATTGCAGCACCAAGAATAGGCAATCCTGCCATAAAGAAAGTAATAATAATAAAAGATAACAATAGTTTCATAAGTTATAATCCTAGTTTGGTGGGCGACCCTGGAATCGAACCAGGCGTGCGTCTCCGCGAGGGAGTTACAGTCCCCTGCCACACCTTGCGGCCTGTCGCCCACTTTAAATTTGGTAGAAGTGGGTGGATTCGAACCACCTCAAAGGCGCTAATCTGGCGCAAAGAGCATATAAGACTCCTCTGACTACCAAGTCTCACTTCCGATTTTTTGGTGCTCCCGGTAGGACTCGAACCTACGACCGACCCGTTATGAGCGGGTGGCTCTAACCAACTGAGCTACAGGAGCGTTATTTCTGGAGCGGGTAAGGAGAATCGAACTCCTGTCTAAAGGTTGGAAACCTACCGTAATAACCACTATACGATACCCGCTGTTTATTTTATCTTTCTACTAAAGGAGTAGCAGCCTGTGAATCATGATAGTCACCACTTGTATAGTAATCACGATACGCAACCTCTTTGACCATTATACCGTTCTTCATACGATATGTAACAATTTCTCTACGAATGACACCAGTAGTATCAGCATCAAATGCGGCTTTAAATGGTCCATCTGACATATTATATTCTCCTTAATAATATTTGGTACTCGTACCCGGACTTGAACCGGGACGCCTCAAGGGCAACAGATTTTAAGTCTGGCGCGTCTACCGATTCCGCCATACGAGCATATTAATTAGATGATGTAATCATCGTGTTCATTTTCCCATTGATTAATGGCATTTCTTAGTCCCATTGCTAACCAATCACCACCTGACATATCAAGCATTTCGCTCCATTGATCAACAACTTCATCGATTTGTTCACGCTCTAATTCATCTGGTGAATCTACCCCAAAATGTTCCTGAATTAGTCCAAATGCCCACTCGGTAACTTCACCTTCCAACCAATCAAGCATTTTGTGTGGACGATGGATTTCAAATTTATCTTCACTCATGTTCGCCTCCATTTATCCTTTAATTTGGCGATCCCTATAGGATTCGAACCTATGACCTAGTGCTTAGAAGGCACTTGCTCTATCCAGCTGAGCTAAGGAATCATTATTCTTTTAGTAAATAAGTTGCATACCATCTACATTAGATTGTTTCCAGCCACGTGCCAATGCGTGTGCATCAATAATATCTTTACGTTTGGAATCTGGCGGCATTTTTACTTTGTTCACCCAATCTTGCATTTCCATTTCAATCATAATTGCTTGTTGTCCGTGTGACACACCAGCATTAACTTTGTTTACTTCATTCCAAATAATATTAGCATCTGACATAGTGTATTCCTTTTCATCTGTTATAATAGTTATAGCATATTGATTCTATATTGTCAACCGTTAATTTCCAAAATAACTAATTAAATTCCACCAAGTATATTCTTTACCTTGGCCAAAATTCATCCAACCCAATGCAAATACACTGACTAATACATAGCAAATAATTTCATTAAGTTTTTCATGATTAGTCATGTGGTGCATACTCCGATTCAAATTCATTAAATGAATTTTTCTTTTCATCTAGCATACGTTCTAGTGTATGAATTGCCATACGCTTTTCATCGCTTGCACCTTCTGTCAAATTGATGATTGCATTTTGAAGTGTTTCGATATCTTGTAATACTTCGTTCATAGTAATCCTCATTGTTATTACTATTATGTTATACAATGATTCGTTCTAAATGTCAAGATATATTTTGTTTAACCAATCAAAATTATTAATTTTCTGTAAGTCATTAGGAGAATTACAATGTTTTTTGCCATAGTCTGCTCCCATTGTTGCACCAATAGAAATCAATTCATGATGTTCAATAGGCATCGGTGATTTCCAACGGTCGAGTCTCTTTTCTATATCATCAGTTGCTACGCCACTTGCGAGTTTTGTACATTCTCTAAATGCACCTTTCCACGCATTAAATGGTGTATTTGCAAATCTAGTTTCATTTGCAGGTATATCTATACGATGATATGGAAAGCCAAGTTTTGCCACGCCAGTAGTCACATCAACTATTTTTGTCGTGCTTTCAATAAAGAATGAATTACGATTAAATAATTTAACACCACCATACCCTGCTAGTTCACCAGTAGCAGGGTTTAATGCTCTCCAAACGTGAGTACATTGCGTCTGTGGTACATCTGGATATACATCTATTCTATTAGATGGTATATACGAAAAATCAAAATCATCGATTATCCAGGCATCACCATCCACCACATAAAAGTTTTCGGTTGCACTTTGTTCGGCACACGCACGATGTGCTTCATATACGCCATCAACATCAGCAGTATTAATAACTCGCTGATCCTCACCAACCTTAGATAATATTCTATTTAAATTGTTATCTGAATAATCATCCCGGTAAGTAAGATAGAATACATCTATCACGCCACTTGAATCTCTGGAGGTTTACCATTGTCACTTACGCCTAAAATTCCTTCTGGATCACCTAACCAAAAGCGAATAGATGTATCATCTGAAAGTCTCAAATCTTGTCCCTGTGACCATCTGCCGTGTTGCATTAGAACCCAATCACCCACACGCACATCTTTCTGTTCTGGTCCTACTGCATAAACTTCTGCCCAGCGTGGTCTAATGCCTCTATCACCTGATTCTGCAGTGCTATCATCTAAATGGATAATTCCATTTAATTTTTTAAATCCGGTGTCCATATTAGTAAGAATAATTTTATTTCCAATTGGAGATAACGTTTTCATTATTAATTCCTTATTTTGATTTTTTAGATTTGTTTTTCTTTAATTCATCTGCTTTTACAAAATTGCCGTCAGCATCTTCTACCCATTCTGAATCAGTGTTTTCTTCTACTGGTTCTGAAAAAGATTTTGGTACTGGTCCGGGACTAACCTCTTGGATCACTGGCTCTGCCCAATCATCCTCCATTGGTTGCTCCGAAACTTTTGGTTTAGGAGTATCATCTAATTTAATACTTGCGGCTTTGACTGCATTTGGATTATTACGATTATAATGCTCTCTTGCTATTTCATCTGCACCTTTCATAACTCTTCCAGCACGGCCAAGTTTGTCACCACGTGCATTTGAGGCTGTATTGCCTACTGTTATGTTTTTATCTTGTTGTGCTAACAATTTGCCAATATCAATATTGACACCTCGCATACTTTTATAATTTTTCATACCTTTGCCTTTTTTATCTAAGAAACTCTTTCCAATCTAGGTCATAGTGAATACTATTTATCTTATGTATACCTATCAAGTATAGAACATAACTTGCTACACTACTTCCGCGTCCAACGCCCCATACTATTTTATTTTCTCGCATATGATCTACCAAATAAATCATATATCGTAATAGCATAATCATATCACGCTTTGAGAATTCTGTTAATTCTTCATCGACCCTTCGACGTTCCTGATCAGTATAACATAATTTATTTACATAATCGGTTACATCAATTGTTTTATATTCATCTGGTAAGAACCAAATTGATTGATTATTTTTATCAAACTCCTCTAGTTCTGTGGTTATTATTTCAATAGGTTTTATAGCATTAATGTTTAAATAATTACTAGAAATGGCGGCATTATATTTTTCAAAATCTTCATGCCACTCTACACATTCGATAGATTCAATATTTTCTTGATTGTATAGCATTTCATATAAATCATGCCTATTATACACAACTCTACCATATTGATCTTTTAAAGAATCAATCCGTGACGATTTTTGGTTGCCAATCATGTATTTTTATAACCTCACCTGGAGTATCAACAAGTTGTAATTCACCAAGAATTACTTGTTGTATTTCATCTAATACATTATCATATTTTGGTGGGTTTGTCAAGTCTGTTTCTTCATTTACCTCATAATCAATTGTTTCTGGTGTTTTTCTAAACCACCATGGAACATCATAATAATATTCTTTTTGTCCGATCCATTTTTCTGTATCAGGCAATGCTGGATAATCTTCATCTGCATATGTATAACTCATTGTGGGATTTTCAAACTTACTTGTAATCTTAACACTTAAAATATCTATCTGACCATCTGCTATTGAATTAAGTTTAGCGTGTAGTGTCATAGCAATAATGTCACTTGTGGGGACATATGGTAACATAACTATCTTATTGTCTAATTCACTTAATTTTATTGGTGCGGACTTATGTGTAAAAATACTTTGATGCAATACTTCTTCTAAGAAGAATTTTACTTTTAGAAATGCAGCATTTCCCATTGCTAAATCAGTTGTACACCAAACAAAATCAATTTCTGCATCAAAAATTTCTGAATATAGTGATGCCTCTGCTTGTATTAATGTTGTACTAAACATTGTCTTAAATGTTGTAAAACTATTTGCAGTAATTACGGTATCGGTCATTTTTTATAACTCTCTTTTAATTCGTTTTGATTTGTATTAACTATACCTTCATATAACCAATATACATTTTCATTCATATCTGAATCATTAACATCAGTATAAAAATCGTACATAAAAAACACTGTGGGGAATAATATACTTAATTGTTTAATAAAATCAATTAAATTATTATGATTACAATTAGTTATAAATTTCAGCACATCATGCCCATTATCCCAACTCATATCTTCAAAATTTAAAAAATCTTGATTCTTGTGTATCCATGAATCTTTTATATATTCGTAAAATTTAGTAGTTTCTATATCTGTTCCATCTACTGTAATAGTGTGATATGTTTTAATGAGACTCTCATTCGTCGTCTGGGTCATCTATATCTTCTCCTACAACTAGTGATTCCGGGGTGCGACCGCTAATAATATCAAATCGCTGCCGTTCTAATCGCTCAGTTAATTCGAATTGCAGCATTTCTAATATACCCTGCAATTGGCCAACTGCATCGTCTAGCCCCATTGAATGAGCCATGTTCATTTTCTTCAGAACATCCGTCATTTTTGTGTCTAGTTCCTCTTCGGAGAGACTCTTATACTCTTGAAACATTATTTTATTCCTTATGTCTCTATCTTATAGTATTTAGTATAAGAATTTATTTAATAAACTGTGATAATTCTGGTGCTTTCCACCCTTCTGGCTTTAGTACCTTGCCATCTTCACGTTTAATTACTTTGCCTGTTTCTGAATTGATCTTTGCAAAGTTAGTATTCATTACTTCCTTCCATGCAGATTCTGCATCCCAACCAGCAGCACGAATAGCACCAATGGTAACAACTAAAATATCAACTAATGCATCAAGTTGTTCTACTTTGTCCTCAGCAACAACTGCATCTAATAATTCATCATACTCTTCATCAATTAACCCCAAATACATACGATAGTTTTCAGGTGATGATGGTTGGTCACATGCTTCAGCAAATTTATTAATGTCTTCAAATACGTTTGTCATTTTATGCTACTTTCTTTTTGTATAATTATTACATTATACATTATTTTAAAGGAGTATGCAACTGCTATTTTTCATTTTTTAAAAATGATCTTGCTATAATTCCACTTTTTGTTATAATAATAATCTTATTATTTTCATCTAGTATTCGATAATATAATACTCTATTACCTGTTTTTGTTCTATTCTCTTCTATTCGTTTCGTCATATTATCTTCACCCTCATTTTGATAATAATACAGTATTGCCTCCAATAGCGGTAGTATTAATACTCACGTGCTTCTCCCAAACATATGATTTTAAATAATTGGGGCCGCCAGCCTTGGGACCAGTGCCTGATAATCCAATACCACCAAACGGCTGTGTTTCTACAATTGCACCAATTTGATCTCTATTAATATAAATATTGCCAATATTAACATTGTTAATAATTTCTTCATAAAAAGATGCTATTCTGGAATGAATACTCATTGTTAACCCAAATTTTGTTGTATTGATATAGTCTATAATACTATCGAGTTCATCAACTTCATATTCATAAACATGTAGCAGAGGTCCAAATATTTCTTTATCAAAGTATTTTTTATAATCTGATACTAAATACGCACTTGGTGGAATTGTCAACGGCGGTAATTCAATACCATTTCTTGATTTTGTTGCTATAAGTATTTCATTCTCTTCTAATACTGATATTCTATTTTGTATACTTCTAAAAGAATCACCGTCAATTACACGGGTGACATCGGTATTTAAATCGTCACTAAATCCCATCTCTACAACACGAATAGCATTGGCCAACATTTTTAAAATATGATTAGAATTATCTTTTTGAACAAATAAAAATCTTGTTGCACTACATCTTTGACCTGCACTATCAAATGCACCGAGTATAACATCCTTTACCAATTGTTCAGGTAAACATGTACTATCAGCAATCATACAATTGATGCCGCCAGTCTCTGCAATAAACGGAATAATAGGTCCATCACGGTCAGCTAACACACGCTGAATACGCTTCGCAGTTTTATGTGAACCAGTAAATGTTATACCGTTAATTCGTTCATCTGCTACTGCAATCTCTGCATCTTCAGGATCACTAGGACATAATCTAATAGCATAGTCTGGTATTCCACATTCAAGCATGCAACTGATTGCAGTCTCGGCAACTCTAATTGTTTGTGGGGCAGATTTTGCTAGTACGGTATTACCAGTTAATAATGCTGCTATGATTGGTCCTACAAAAATTGCAAGTGGAAAGTTCCACGGTGCAATAACCATCCACACTCCGTGTGGTTGATATGTAGTTGTATTACTTTCACCTGTATAACCTAATGTATTACCTTGATTATATAATGTTTCTGCTTGTTCTGCATAATATCTAATAAAATCTACGGCTTCACGAACTTCACTAATAGCATTAGAATATGTCTTATTTGCATTAATAACTAGATTACTTGCGGCTTGTTCCATATGATCTTCTAAATGATTTGAATAATCAAGAACTAATTTCTTTCTTTCAGCAAACGTAGTTTTGCTCCATTCTTTTCTACCTTCGTCTAATATTGTAATACAATCATTCACTGATAATTGTGAAGGTACAATAAATTCGTAACTTTGTCTTCCTACTAGATGCTTAATCCACGCAGGATCAGTTAAATCATATCCACGACTATTTTTACGATCTGGATATAAATCTTTATATGTTGGTAGATTTTCTCGGTCTTTTTTCACTTCATTGAATGGATCTACTAATTGTTGATTAAAAACAAAACTAGTGTTTGCTCCATTTTCTAATAATCTACGAACAAGATATGCAAGTAAATCTTTATATTCACCTACAGGTGCATACACTCTAACACTTGTATTGTATGTATTTCGTAGATATTCAAATAGTCCATTCCCCATACCATACAATTTTTGAAACTCAAATTCACCTCCTAGGGTTTCGTTGTAAAAGTATATGGCTGCCACGGTGAATGGATTATGTGTGGCATAAGCAGGTTTGATATACTTGGATAACATAATCTTTCTTGCACATGCTAGATAACTTATGTCAGTATATTCCTTTCGTGTAAATACAGGATAGTGTAAGCCTTCTTGTTGTGCTATCTTTATTTCTGTATCCCAATATGCACCTTTGACTAATCGTACACATATAGATGTATTGAATTCTTCTGCAATATGTTCTAATGTTTCTATTGCCCAAAATGCACGTTTTTGATATGCTTGAACTGCGAATCCAATTGTGTTATCTTTAAATTTATGTGTTGATAGCAATTCTTCTAATACCATTATACTTATATCTAAACGGGATGCTTCCTCGGCATCAATAAACATTGTGGTATTTTTATCTTCGCAAAGTCTGGCAATTGCCGCTAATTTTGGGACTAACTGATGTATTACATCGGCATGATTTCTTAACTCATATCTTGGATGAATAGCACTTAATTTAATACTAATGCTATCTTCAAAGTGTGCTGCAGCCTGTATATACTTTTCGTAGTATGCATTCGCATCTTCCCAATTTGTTGCTGCTTCGCCCAGCATATCAACTGAGTATGAGTATGATTTATCTACTGCAGTTTTTGCATCTTCAATGGTTTCGGCCATTACAAATATATTGCCCATTCGTTTAACAGATTCTTTAATAATCTTACGAACTGTCGGCCAACCCAATCTACTAATTAAATTATTATATGCTGCAAAACTCTGGGCCTTAGTTAATACTTTACCACTCAAAGTTGCATAGAAACTATTTTGTGATAAAAGATTCCAATCAGCATTTGTTAGTTTTTCTTTAATTAATTTATCTTGTGTTTTTTTATCAGGTGTCCGTAGTAAACATTCACATAAAGTCATTAACGCAATGCCTTCATTGCCTGATAATTCATATGCAACCATAAGTTGATGTATCATACTAGATTCATTGAATGCAGAATTAATTACATTTGATGTTTCTAATATTTCGGCACGGTCTTTTTTTGTAAGTCTCGCGGCAAGCATTAATTTTGGAATTAATTCTAGTTCATTCATTCTATAATATATATTGTGTTGATAAATTTTCATAACCGTTTACTAGCCTTACTTCTTTTAAATAGTACCTTTTCAATATATCGATTATGGCGAAGTATGTCTAAATTTATGTCAAACATCGCACGTATTTCGCCCATTGTTTTATTTTTATAAGGGTCAAAATTCACTTGATGTATATTCTTAGTTCGACGGGTCTTACCATAAATAATACCCATATCAAACGCTATTAGTTCTCTTTCGCCAAATCGATATATTTTTGGAAATATATTCGATGCATAGTATTTATATAATGCAACATGCCAATTTTTTAATGTAGTTGCATTTCCCATAGTGTATCCTATTACAAATGCTTCGTCCTGATTTAATAATCCTCTGCCTAATAATGCATGAATACAATCGTGTGATTCTAAACATATTGCGCCTGGTAGACTAAATGGTGATCTGGGATTTTCTATTATCTTTACATACCAACTTATGTCTATCGATTCACTACCCGGTAAAGTATTCAATACAGAAATGAGAGTGTCATTGCCGTTTTCTATTCCTGGATTCCAATCACTGTAGTGCAACATATCAATATTTAGTCATTATAATAAAAAGAACCCGACTACCAAAGTAGCCGGGCCAAGTTTACGAAGAGGACTATAGAGTGGATAATCCACCCTAAAGTACAGAGAAATTAATCCCTGTACTAGTATTTAAAATAAAATAATATAAAGATAACTATCTATAAAACTTTTTCTTGCAATAATGAATATACGCATTCAATTACCTGTGTTGAAAACCCACCAATATGCCAGTCATATTCGCCCATTGGAGTTGAAGAACATTTCCAATCATAAATTGTTGCTACAACAAATTCACGCATAAAACTTCCAGGAGCATCTTGTAATTCAACTTCAAATTCTAATGTCCACTCAACATTGACTTTGCCATCATTGGAATGGTTGGCATGATATGTTGGTTCACCAAAAGCAGCAACTATATCAGCATAAGTTGTTCTAACATATCCGCATAGTCCAGTGCCATTGACGTTTACACTTGTATCATTTGTAACATTAATAATTTTCATTACCGATCCCCTACTAGAAGATTTACTCGCTTGACACCGTTACGTTTGCCTATATAGAAGAAAAACTTCTTTGCACTTTCATACGTTTTGAATTCTTTTGTCTTTTTAGGATAGTTGTAGTAGCCATATTCAACAGTAAACATATTTATTTCCTCTCAACTTATACACTCTTTATATAGTGATTCGTTTAAGATGTCAAGCACTAATTAAAATTTTATGACTTATAAATCATAGATAAATGAATAAGCAAAGAATTGGCATTGCAATCATTACACCTGTCAATGTAACATGTACAATCGACCAGAAAACCCTTTCCATTTCTAATCCTCTTCGAATTTTTAATTGTTGTTGAAGTAATTTGCAGTATACTTCATTAACTGTTTTATTTGTTTTGAATCTTTAGGAAAGATATTTCTAAATCTCTGATATACAGGAAGTTCATTTATAAACTTTTCTGGATTACGAATTGTTTCTTCTGGCGCATCTGTATCTCTAATTTCATCTGCTAAATCGTGCCCATATGCCATGAGTTCATGAGGATCACGCAAATACATACGCATTAAATCTTGTTCTGTGCCGCCAGATTTTTTCTTCTCGACACCTTTCATATATCCACTACGATATGTCTTTAATACGTTTGGATCAAATTTATCATATTGGTTCCAATGAATTGTTTCGTGAGCCAACATTTTCATAGCAATTTTTTTAAATGTTTCTGGTCCCCAACGGCCCTCTAAGTTTTTGGCGTGTAGAAATATTCTTACACTTTTGCCTTCTTCTGGATCCCAATCTGCTGCAGCACTAATCCATTCATCTGGATCTTTTCGTGGTGAATGGTCAGCAATAAAGTCGATAGGCAAATCATCGAAATTGTTAGCATTTAAAATCTCCTCAAGTTCATCAATATCATCACGGTCATCATTGTCAGCCAGATATTCTTGATATTCTTTATTGGCTTCATCAATGATTTCTTCAACCTGAGAAAGAAAGTCTTCATCAGGTTGTAATCTGTTTTCTTGAATTATGATTTCATTTATTTTCATGACAATATTTATCATTAATCCTAATAAATTATTATTATTTCAAGTATAGTGGGCCAGTCCACTGAACAGTATAATCATCTGAAAGAATATTACCACGAGCCGCGTTACGAGCAGGAGCATTGAAGCCTGCTGCTTTCAAAATATCACCACGCTTGAATTTTTTGTCATTATCAGTGTTGACAATAAAACCCCAAACACCATTGTTAATAATCTTAATATATTTACTGCCAGTCTTGACAGTAAGACGATTGTTAAACTCATTAATCATATTCTGAACGTGTGTTTCAGCATCGGCAAAAGACTTGCCACGAAGTAACCATTTAGCATAGTCTGCTTTGATTGTAGCGACAAGAGTATCAATTTGATTTTGCATTGTGTGATCCTTTGTTTCAATCTATACTTACTTTATATAGTGATTCGTTTAGAATGTCAACCTTTTTTTATGATACCTCATAACCTAGTACAGTTTCTACATATCCATTGCCATACTCACCAGCAATAGCCAATACGATCTGCTCACGTGGTTCAGTATCCATATTGTCAATCTTTGCTGCAGCATCATCAGTGAGATCCGCATTAATCAACCATTGTACTGATTCAAAATCATTTAAATCATCTTTATATAGATCAGAAAGATCAGTACCTTGTGCTTCTACATAATAGCTGTGCGTTTCATCGATAAGTTTCTGAATAGACATAGAGGTTCTCTTTCTGTTTAATCAATCTATACTTACTTTATATAGTGATTCGTCCAGAATGTCAAGTACTTTTTATTGAATATAGATCATAATTTAATTATTAATCCCACAATGATTCAAAATATTTTCCGAACAAACGGAAACCGTTGCTCATACGTTCTTGGTGTGCTTTAGCGCCGTCTTGATCCCACTTGTTGTAGTAGTAATCATCTTCCCAATTATCACGACACTTTTGTTCGAACGCCCAAATCATTTCATCCAGGATCCAGTCCCAACGCTTAAAGAACTTGTCATCTGTTGAACCATCTTTGGCAAACTGTGCTATATCCTTTTTGCTCATACGTAGTTCTTTGGGTACATCTTCATTGTCTACATTAGGAGCACCGTGCTTGGTACGTTTTAATTGTACTAGCATAGGCAGGACAATATGAGCAAGGGTGTGATCCATACTCCACGTATCATGCGGATCAATACGAACACGTATCTTTTGTTTAGGTTTCCAACCAAACAATCTATCTAACCAGTAATAATAATCTGGATATGTACCTATTCTGACTCTCATAGTTTTATACTTTCTAAGTTAGTTGTTTGGGCCCAGAAGAAGTGAATTCCATGCCGTGTGCATTTCCAACATATACTTTACCATTCCAATTCATTCTAATTCTATTAGATGCAATATAAGCATCAAATGATTTGCCTGGCCGCATATTATCTGCCTCCACTTCAACGCTATTATCATTCATTGTGTTGGTAAGAATTGCGATATTATCATACATATATTATTCCTTGTTTAATCAAAAAAGTTGCCTTCAATCCAATAAAAATTATCAGGCCCATCGCTCCAAATACCATCTTTTGATTTGGGATTACTCCATAACAATTGACGATTTGCTTGTTCCATCACTGCGATTGCAGTAGGACCTTCAAGTGTTACATTATTCCCATATGCAGTGAATGTATATTTTTTCATTTATTTTTCCTTTTCGATATATACGTTCTTTATAAAGTAATTCGTCTGCTATGTCAAGAGAAAAATAAATTATTTTACAAAGGCGCCAATTCTACCGTGTACATCTGGATAATCACGATATGTGTATCCTTTTGGTGGTTCTGTTGAGTCCCCCTTCCAGACTGGAATAAAATGATTTATATTGCCAGTGAAATCTTCATTTTTTCGAAAGTGAACTTCTATTAATTTATCACCTATAAATTCACAATTCATCCATGGATGATTAGGCAAAAGTTCTAATAGAATATCTGGAAATGGTATTCTAACATCATTTCTTCTCCAAGAACTCCATTTAACAAAAGTGTTTTCTGGTTTGAAACCTTCAACACATAAAAACTGTGTGCCATTATAGTAGTCAATACTAAAATGTCTACCTTCAAAGAATTCGCACCAAAAGTGTCCTATTGGCAAGTCTGTAGTTTCATCTTCTATCCATACCTTTTGTGCACCAAGGCCAAGTCCTAGCATATTTACACATGGTCTGACAATGTAATTATCTGCGTTGGGAACTCTGAGTCCAACTGGACCACTAGCATAACCTAATTTGCGAGATAATATTAATTTATCAAGTGCCCATATATCATTAGGGCTAATATTATACCAAACAAAATCTTCTGCACTATCTTCCACTTTTATATTACCTGAAACTTTTTAATTCATATGTTGTGTATATTTATTTAATTTTAAATATTATAGTAGTTTTTGTAAATAATAATATTCATCTACCGCAAAAGTTCTTCTAATATTTTTGTTTCTATTTATAGTGGGGTTTATTGTGTTTCTGGTATATGCAACTATTTCGTAATAATAATCTAACCATACAATATTATTGGTTCTTACAAATACTCTATAATCATCAGGTATCATACTATGTATAACACTTTTACTATCTTCGAACTCCCATATAATTTGTGGCAGCAATGCATATCTTTTTTTTATTTCCCATTTATGCATTGGTTCATAATACGATATTGCATAGGGTGTGGTTGATATTCTAGTAGTGGAAATTATTGGAACTGATAATATCATTTATGAAACTTTTTGTATAGTCCAATTAAATTTAGTTTTTCATAGGTTTCTTTTTTAATTGGTGATTTTTTTATAGTTATTCTCCAAGCACCAGTATTAGGATTTAAACGTTCACATTTAATTGCATACGGATCGGCACTTATCCATCCTATGAATTCTTTTGCCATAATTCCATGCCCAGTTATTACTATAGTTTTTTTAACTTTATTAAAATAGCATAACTGTGTATGACTTCGATACTTGTTCCACGCATTATGTACTGTTAGTCCATGTAAGTCTAATGTCATCATCTGTTATTTTTAATCTGCGTGTTTTGAAACATCCCAATCAAACATACCTGTCATAATCATTGTTTTAGCATTTGCAGGTTCGGATATTGAATATGAATGTCGATGATTTATAAATACTATGTTATTTTTACCTAAACCATATTTACGATTGTCAATTGTTATTTCAGGATTGGTTGTCGGTGATACATTTAAAATAAATCGTGATCTGAGATTTAAAATATCTTGAGTATTATTATACACTGTAGTGTAACTAACCGTTTGAAATTCTGTTTCAATATCAAAAATTTTTGTTTGCAGTATACGTTGAATAACATCTGTAATACGACGAATATTTGACTTATCACCCGTGAGAATAGATTTTTTAATTAATCTTTCGGTATCAGATGGAATATTTCCCATTACTTTATACATTGGCATACGATATGCCAATGCCTTCTGTCCGTCTACAATTCTACTCATTGTGGCTAGTTCCTTTCGTAACAAGTCCTTCTTCTTTACATTCTTTTAAAAAATTATTATAATGTGTTGGATATGAAATTAACACATGCTGCATAATATCATTATAGTCACGTGTTTCACTTCTATTTGATTCTATTTTTCCATTAGTAATATTAATTATTGTGGTTGCTTCTTGCCACCAACGTTTTCTAATTCTTGTTACAAAATACACTTCTTCAAACATTTCCCATTTGCCGTTATTAAGAAAATTTGTCATAGATGTGTTTTCGCCCGCTGCTGGTCTAAATTTATGTACCAACACTATATATGCTTTTTTTGCCATTTTATATCACTACTAACCGATTATTCTTTATAATTAATTTATTTTCTTCGTTTATATTTATCAAACAAATAATCCAGTCTTTTGTTTGAATTACCTTAGTGTTATAATTTATATCAGTGCATATACTTTGTAATGAATCATAATTATATCCTAATACATGTGGATCTCCAACTATAACATACTTGTATATTTCAAGTTCAATCTTTTTTTCAAAATGTTTTAATGCATAGTGTAAGTCATTTGTATCATTGACTGCTATCTTAACATTATCTTCAATAATATGTTCACGAAATGGATTTGGTGTATCATGGTCTTCTGCTAATTTATTAGCAATTATTTCTCTGTGTAATTGCAAAAGATATGAATCATAATCAGCATCCGCAATAATCATTTTTGGTTCATAATCATCTGTATATTCCATTTAGTTATTGCCAATATGCTGTAGTTCAAGCAATGTTGCACTTAGATTAATTTCTGGATCTGCTACCAACGCATGATTTACTAGACCATCACGAATACAAATGAGCGCACGTCCTTGCGTAATATCATCTTCACCAAACCAGATTAGATTTTCATACAACTTTCTATATACACCTTCATACTCTTGGGCTTGTGCTTTAGAGACAATTAATTTACGTGCTTCTGCAATCTTACCAATCTGAAATAAGGCAACATATTCTAGTACCCAATCGCTTTCACCACTCTCACCTTGTCCTGGTTGCTGTAGTTTATTATCAACAATTGATTGCTGTACCATATTAATACATTTACGTAAATCTGGATAGGCTGATTTAACATAAACATCAAGTGTATCAATGTCCAAATCAATACCTTCACTGATAAGAATAGTTGCTACTCTGGCAGCAAATTCTTGTTCATCTAATTTTTCAATATGGTATCCTTGGCATCGTGAATGAATTGCAGGAATTACTTTATTAGGATAATTACATGTAAGAATAAACCTACAAGTCATAGAAAATGTTTCCATCATATTACGCAATATTGCCTGTGCACTTGGTGATAGATAGTCCGCTTCATCTAACAGCACATACTTGAAGTCGCCACCGAATGGTAGACTACTAGCAAAGCCATTAATCTTGGTTCTCATTGTATCAACATTATTTTCATTTGACGCATTGATAATCATGATATCACCACCATCAACACCAAGTTCATTCAATAGAACTTTTGCAAGTGTAGTTTTTCCTGTGCCAGCACCGCCACTAAACAACAGATGTGGAATTGCTCCACTATCTACCCAAGACTTAACTTGACGTTTTTGTTTCTCGTCCCGGAATACATAGTCTTTTGTTGTGGTTGGACGATACTTTTCTACCCATAATTCTTTCAAGTTCTTCTCCGTATTGATCTTCAAATTTTTGTTCTAGTTCTTTCATGTAGACGGAATTATCGTTTAACATGTCACTTAGTTTAACATTTTTTACAGTCATTGTCAAGTTACTTTCTTTATAATGCACTTTGAACTAAATTCATCATTACTGCGGTTCCACTAATACTACTGCCAATCATAATAGCACGGTCACTCCACGCCATTCCCACATATATCCATCCGATTGAACTAAGTACATATGAAACTTGTCCTAGAAATACCATATTTGCACTGATAAGAAATACACCAGTAACGGCCAAAATCATACTAAGCCATTTAACATACCAATCGATAGTACCTGTTGGTGTTGTTGGTGTAAGGTCCTCGACTTCTGTTTGTAGTTCTGATAGTTCTTGCTTTAATCTCTTGCGTTCGTGTGCATATTCAATCGCAAGTTTTTTAGCATTACTTTCTTTTAATTCTGTATCTATCATTTTTAATCTCTTATGCTATTCGTTTTCTCACTGTTCCACTTTTAGTATAGTACGTTTTGCATACACTATTAAGTCCACCCTGGACTCGCCCTGGATATTCACCAAGAAATGTTCCAGCACGTAGTTCATCAGGATTGATATATTCTTTATGAAAATGTTCTATTTCATCCCATACATCTAGCATTGTTTTTGACATTTCATCAAAGAATTGGTCTGAGAAAATAGGATTATCATCTTTGTAATACGCATATGCTGCCATTAAATACCATGGGACCATCATATTAATATTGTTCGCAAAGATTTTTGCGGCGTGTGTATCTAGCATTGCTCTGCCATTTTAAAAGTTACCGGAATATAGTGTGCATCTAATTCATCACGATATTCCATTGCATCTAGTACACAATAAAATGTGCGAGTTACAAGTTTGCCTTTTACATTTCCAGTTATTATATACATTTTACACCAATTTCAGTAAGCATTATTTTTGCAAGAGATGTTTTGTCTAGTGTTTGTCTATCTACTGTATCTTCTAGTAACATTTGTACGAGTGTTTCAAACATTAATTGTTCACTATACAATAATGCGTCTTTGAAATCTCTCATTTGTTCAGCAGTTTCTAATTGCCAGATAGCATCCATCATTAGACATTGTTCTTCTGTTAAATTATAAAGAGTCATATTATTATCTATTAGAGTAATGATTTAAAGAAATCAATAGAGTTATTCCATAACACTATTACCATATTAAATAGATCAGTTGAAATCCATGTGATAATATCTATTGATAGGGTCGCTAACAGATTCGCTGCAAGTAAAATAATAATAAGATTTAATTTAAATTTAAGACCTCGCCACATGCTTTTACGTTTTTTCAGTGCAATTTTTAATTCAAGTGGACTTGCATCATCAAGTCCATATACTACTGCTTGTGTTTTTTTATCCATAATCTGTTTAGTCCATTCTATCTAAGCCGCTATCTTCACACGGCCATTTTTCAGCATTGTTAGGAAATAAATCATTTAGTATATCATTTACTTCATATATAGTAATCGTGTGCTGTTCATCAACGTGTTTTCGGTCTTTTACTAACTTTAGTAAATAATCTGGAATTTCACCAAGACATTTATAATTAAAGTTATTCATCGAACTTCATATATTCTACATGTTGGTCACCGTTTTCTAATGTTCTACGGCTTTTAACTCGAATGAATTTTAATTCTTCTAACTGTTGTAGTAGCACATCAGCAGCATTGGTGGCACCAATTTTACGTCCATGATGTCTTCCCATCATAAAGATAACACCTGCAATTAATACGGCCCACCATCCAGACGGATCTGTAAACATTTCCATTTTTATCTCCTATATATTTAATATATAATGATTCTATTATAATGTCAAGTAGTTATTTTTTTAATCTATTAATTTCTTCTGCATTCCTTGCAATATTTTCATCTTGCGCCTGATCAATAATAGTTTTTAGTTTTTGTGCTTTTTCTTCATCACTATCGATATGTAGGTCTTTCTTGATAACTTTTTCTAATTTTAGCATGGGAATACGTTCATTGGGAACATATCTCCACGTATATCCTCTGTCAGAATAAATGCCGAATACGGTTTCAGTCATTCCTATTTTAACTATCATGGCTAATTCCCCATCTAGTAGAACCTCATGACCTTCTTGAAATGCTGGATTCATTTTGAATTTTAGACCTTTAGCGAGACCAGTTGCAAGGTCTTTAAACCATATTGCAACTACCAATGAAATTAGTACACCAATCCACGGTAGTAATAAATCACTAAATTCCATACTCAAAGTATCCAAACTTGCCATACTTATCCCCTATAATATAAGGTATTTATATAAATTGACAATAAAAAAGCGCCCAGAAGGACGCTTTTTAGTTTTTATAGAACTTTAATCTTGTTATTATGCCTGCTTTCTTGCTGGCGGAGTAAAGCCAGGTGGTGTTTCAAGAAGATCTGGATTATGAATTCCACCACCCGTATAAACTTCTATATCGGTCATCCATGAGTTTACGGTTGCAAAATAGACGTTCGCCTTGTTTGTAAGACTGGATACATCACTTGCATCTACGTTTAAAACTACTACACCATTTACATAATGAACTAGACGCCCATTTGATTGAAGTTCAATTGCAAAATGAAGCCATCCCTGAGGAGCCAAGTCCGTACTACCATTAGCACTATGTGTATAATACCCATACGCCCCATTGGAACCCCATGCAAGCGTGTGAGCCGGGTTCGATGCCATCCATTGAGTATAGGAATAAGATGCGCTACTGCCCGCACTAATCACACTCATATTTTCCCACGGTGTGGGTTGATGGGATGAAAACTTTATGTAATATTGGTAGGTCATTCCTTCACTAAGATCATCAGTTGACCAAATGTGAACTGATTTGCCCGGCGCGGGCTCATTCAGTCCGTTTGGATTGTTGAGCATGGCATATGAGCCGTCTTCAAGACCCCAACTATTTCCCCAACCGGTAGGATGGTTTAATGCAACATAATTTGTAGCAGTTGTATCTAATTTAGCGGTCGCGACGGCTGCAAATGCAGCACTATCCCCACTCAATGACCACATCGGGACAGGGCCTGCTGGAGGGACCTCTGCAGGGACCTCTGCAGATTCTGCCGAACCTAAAGATTGAGTTGGTGGTGTAAAGTCTTCGGTGTATCTACCTAGACCTTTTGTAATTCTGAGATCCTGAACATAACCTTCAAAACCATTAAAGAAATATCGTGATGTATAATTACTTGTTAGATTTGCGCCATCACTAAATGTTCCATTTTCATTGTACGTTGTTAATGTTTGACTAGTACCATCAACAAAAATTTCTATTATACCATTTCTTCTTTGTACAGAAAGGTGTGTCCAAGTATTTTGAGTTGGCCAATAATTATTGACATATTTTCCTACAGTGTATGTTCCATATTGTCCATAACTAAATGTTAATCCATTATAACCTGCATATGAAGAACAACCAAATGACCATGTCACACCTGAACCACTAGTTTCTGCATTTATGAATTGTTGTGCTCCAAGATTTTCAGTTGGATATAACCAAAATTCAAAGGTGAAATCACCTGTTCCAAAATGAAAACCATCATCTACGGTGATATAATCACCAGTTCCATCAAAATACATTGACTTAGTATCTGCAAACTTAACCTGAGTTGTTGAACCAGTAGTATCTCCAAAAAGTTGTATATTGGTAGTCTGAGATTTATCTATGATGGAAGCGTCTGTGCCTTTGATGTGTAATGATGAACCAGAGGAAGATAGTGGAGCGGTAGGTGGTGTAAAGTCTGCGGTGTAAACTGCTGTGCCTTTTACAATACGATAATCAGAAATGTAACCTGAAAGTTTATTTACATTATTAACGGTTGACCCAATAGCAATAGAATTACCGGAAGTTATGTTAACAGAATCTGTGTTGGTTCCATCAATAACACCATTTGTAAAATGACGAATAGTGGTTCCAGAACGGGTAACTACTAAGTGATGCCACTGCCCTGCGGTCAACACTGTAGATCCCGCAACAATAATCGCGCCATTATCACGTGATAACTCTGGTGTATTATTTGCTTTTACTTGGTAATCCCAATAGCCTGTACTTCCCCCATTAAAAGTACTAATAATAGATTTAGCAGTTCCCAGAGTGTTTAAATATACCCAAGATTCAAGCGTGAAATCCCCAGAACCCGGATTTAGTGATGCGCCATTGGCAAGAGTTAGATAACCACCTGAACCATCAAAATACACAGACCCGCCGTAGATGCTTGGATCATATTCACTGTAGTCATGTGGCGCGAATGGCATTGTGGAAACGTCACCAGTTACTGTAAAATCATGTGAGTTAGACGAACTATCTTTAATATATGGATGAGAACTGCTAATTAATAATGCGGTATTAGCATCAGATTCGAATGCCTCTGTGGGTGGTGTAAATGCTACATCACTAAGTGATGTGCCGCCCGTTCTTAAAACAGAGCCATTCGTTACAATGAGATCACTTATATATCCTCCGAAGAAATATTGTGGTCCGTTCGCTTCATAGCCTCCTATATATGGCCCATGAGTGTAAGAATTATAATTAGTGGAATTTGTGGTTGTAAGTACTAAAGAACCATTTACATATAATTTTAGTGAATTACCGTTATTTGCATCTCTATTTAGACTTACATGGTTCCACTCATTTAGCGCGTAAGCATTAACTGCACTAAAATAATCAGCGCCACCTCCACCGACATATTGTCCGAATATAAACTGATTAGTTCCAGTGAGGGATAGGTAGTATCCATTCGGCACACCAACTCTATGTGTATTAAAAATCGGGCCTTGTGCTCCTGTCGGGTACATCCAAAACTCAATACTAAATGAGTTAGTTCCGAAATTAAAATCTGAGAGTGCAGAGCCACCCAATGTAAGTTTATCGCCGTAACCATCAAAGTAAGTTGAATATCCACCACTTCTATATGGACTAAAAGTACCAGCAATCACATCGCCATTTACTGTAATACTATGGGTATTAGTAGATGAATCAGTTATATTGTTATTATCAGAAGTTCCTGTTGCTGTTGCAAGTAATGTTGTATTACTTGAATTTAAAACCGGAGAATTTTCTGCTGGTGCTGCAGGTGCTGCGCCAACACTACCCATATCACTATGATTTTGGCAATAATAGTATAGTGTAGGTGCACCAACTTCTACAGTAATTTCTGTGTATGCATCTGCTTGCCCAGGTACGCCATTATAAGTAACACCTGTTGTATATTCACTACCGCTATCATGTGTGCCGTTTGCAGTTGTGCTAAACTTTAATGGATGTCCGGTATTAGTACTATCGCTTTGGTCAAATCTGTAAGTTTCACCTTCAGTTAATGTAACTGTTGGAGTTGCATCTACCAATCCGGCAATATAGTATTTGTTACCAGTACCATATGTGTTTGTACCACTGGCAACTGTGACTACATAGGTTGTTCCGCTAAATGCTGCACCACCACCAGTCCCACCAGTCAAATTATCGTCAACATCTGTTAGATCAGTTAAGTCTACTGGAACATCACTCAATTTTGCCATTGGAATACCACCAGCAGTAATACCATCGTGTAATACTATTCTATTGTTTGTAGTATCAAATGTAACCTCTGCCATTTGACCGGTAAAGGCTTCATGTTCTGTCTCAGTACCTTGGCGTAATTTTATTGATTTTGCCATCTAGTAATCTCCTATATTATACGATAAAAATTGGCTGTCACAACTATTTATCAATATTACTTGAGAAAAACAGTGATAGGTTATCATATCCTCCAATATATTTGTTGTTCAACCAAATTTGAGGAACAGTACGTGGTACTACGTTTTCAATAGCCGCTGCTTCCAAAAGTTCTTGTTTTTTATCTGGGTGACTTGATATATTATATTCGACAAAGCTAATGCCTTTTTGTTCTAATAATTTTTTTGCTGCAACACAAAATCCACATCCATCTTTACTATATATTACTGCATTCATTTAATTTTCCTTTTATTTTATTTTATGAATATACTTATACAGTTTAACATAATATTCAAATGTTTTTGGATATGTTTCTGGATCAGGAAGTATACCTTTAAAATATTCTATAAAATCTTTTATTTGTTCATCCGACATTATTAACATCACATACTATTTTTCTTAATTCACTTGAACTAAATCTATGATCTCGTTCATTGAAATATATTTCAATATCTCTTTTTTTACAAATATCTCTACCGGTGAAATCTTTATCACGATATTCTACCCCTAGAATGCGTATATCAATATGCATACCACTAAGAATATCTTCCAGATCTTTTTCGGTTGCATATGGAATAATTTCGTCCACATACTTACACGCTCGTAATTGCAGATATCGTTCGACCACAGTTTGGACGGGTTTATTCTTTGTGTCTCTGTCAATTGATGGATCTATTTGCAATCCCACAATTAAATAATCACAATGTGATTTTGCTTCTTCTAACATAAGAGTATGTCCTGCATGAAGCAAGTCAAAGGTTGATGCTGTGAAACCTATCATTATTATAACCTCATTAAAAAATCTGCTGCATCTATTTCATTTCTAAAATTAATAGTTGCTGTACTAATATATTTGTCTATGTGACACGAAAAGTCTCTCGATTCATACCGAGAGACTAAATCATTTCTTAATTCTACATCACTCGTACCATCATACATGACAACTACAGCATATGGTAGTTTTACATCTTTAATCATTAGTGATTTTACTAGTTTCATTCCAGACATATTTCATTCATACCAGTCATTACAGATAAGCATGTACTATCTAGATTAAATCCCATAACTGTTGTCCACATTATTGGCAGAAACGCTGCTGTAAGTATAGTGATAATAATACCAGAAATAGTTAAAATCATATCATCTGGATTTTTAGGCAATGCTGTTACCATCAGTATTGTTACTATAATCAACATTACTAAACATATTGTTAATAACATTGACAGCCATACAAAAAACGTTTCCGCCATATTTAATCACCTATATTTTAGTAGTAGAATTTGCATATACTGAATTAAATTGATTATTTACTCTAACAAATGTTGTACACTTTGTCAACTGTTTTAATTTTTGAGCGCCCGCATATGTACAAGTTGATCTAATACCTCCAAGAATATCTTGTAGTGTGCTTTCAACTTCTCCACGATATGGTACGAGAACTTCTCTGCCTTCACTACTTCTATAATTCTTTAGTCCACCAAAGTGCTTTGTGTTGGCTGCGTCACTGCTCATACCATAAAACTGTACAAATCGCTTTTCTTTATATACTGGTTCATAAAAATTATCATCGGTTTTGATAACTTCATCTGTTTCGTAAATCTTTGTTATTACTTCGCCACCGCCCTCAACATGTCCAGCAAGCATACCGCCTAGCATCACAAAATCAGCACCAGCAGCAAATGCTTTAGCAATATCACCTGGACAAGTACAACCGCCGTCAGCGATAATGTGACCACCAAGCCCGTGAGCAGCATCGGCACATTCAATGACCGCTGAGAGTTGCGGATATCCCACCCCAGTTTGAATACGTGTTGTACAAACACTTCCAGGGCCGATGCCCACTTTAACAATATCTGCGCCATTTAAGATTAACTCCTGTGTTTGATCCGCAGTGACAACATTGCCAGCAATGATTACAATGTGTGGATATAATAGTCTAAAGTCAGCAACAAAATTAGTAAATCGTTCACTGTAACCATTAGCCACATCAATGCATACATATTTTAAATTAGAATTAACGTGTGTATGCACACTTTTAAATTTTTTTAAATCTTGTTCACCAATCCCAATACTCATTGCAATATGTTCTTTATATTTTGAATTTGAATTGAAAAATTCAATCAATTCATCAGAACTATATGTTTTAACCAAGCAAGTAAAAACGCCTTGTTCTGCTAAAGTAGTTGCCATTGCAAATGTACCAACTCCATCCATATTTGCTGCCATAATTGGTATACCATCAAAATCGGATTCAACATATGGACCCGCTGGATATCCAGAAGGTAGAACATCATTGTTTAATAACGGAGAATAGTTTCGAAAAATAAATTCTCTGTTTAAATCAACATCTTTTCGTGAACTAAGTATTGATCTTTTAGGTCGAATAAGAACATCACTGTAATCAAGTAATGCTTCATTTTCAATACGCATTATGTGATTGCCTCTACTGCTTGTTCTTCAACTTGACCGTATTCATCACATTCAACAACAGTCAAATTACAATGAATTTCAAACTGATTATCAAGAAATTCCCAACCTAGTTCTTCAACACCTTCTTCATATTCTTCATTATATGCTTCTTCGATTTCTTCCATCATTTCGTCAATGTCTGATAGTACTGGTCCATTTGTTTTGATATTCCAATCTTCCCAACAGCCATCCCAACAGTCTAGCATTTCTGCATGTGGATAGTCTTCTGTTAAATCAATCCATTCATCATCAGTTGATGGCAACAAAACGTCTGAAATATTGAAGTCTTCTGATAAAACCTCTTTATCATTTACAATTTCAGTGCAGCCGTATGCCGATGCAAATTCAAATACACTATCATATCCTTGTTCTTTGATATATTCATCAATTTCTTCTTGTGTATCTGGGATAGAAAGCATAAACGATCCCCATCGCCATCCAAGTTCTTTATGAAGGAACGCAAACTTACCTTTATCTTCATCGTTGTTAGTTAATTCTTCAAGCGGTCTACGAAAGTATGTAAACTCTACTACTGATTTTTTGCGAGTTGGTTCAATTCTAAAATGTTTCATTATATACCTATTTCACTTATATTACAAATAAAAGCCTTCCTGGGCAAAGTCTAACCGGTTAGGATCTCCGCCCAGGATCATGAGATTTATTGTTGAGAGTTTGATCCCATGATTTCTTTAAACTCAGTGATGATATCACTATCCACAAGTTCGGAACGATATAGTGCATATCGTTTTGTATTACCGTTATATACACCTACCTCGGTCACATCACCTCGGTCGTTTGTTGACATCATGCCGTAAAGTTTATCACGGCCTCTCAAATTTTTCACCAAGCGAACTGCTTCCTCCATTGAAGGCGTCATTCGTCGTGATGGTCGTTTACCCTTATAATTATTTGTGCGGGCATTTGGTTGATTTGTCATTTATACATTCCTCTTATGACAAGTTACATTTAAGTTTAACATTTTAATTATTGCACATATTTGTGCAATTGTCAAGAATTATTTTTAATTCCAACGATAAAAGATATGTGATCCAATACGTCCGATCAAATCCATACCGCGATCATGGCGCCAGTTTGGTTTAACATAGGTAGCGTGATAGTGTGTAGCACCCTCCGTAATACCACGAAAACGTTCATCGTGCATCATTTCCCATGCAACCATTTGTGCACGGACCCAGTTTTCAGAACCTTCTGGTACTTTATCTGACTTGCCGTCACAATACCAAGAAAATTGGCACCTATTTCGACGCATATTGCCACTGCTATCTTTTTGTCCATCATACACTACTTCACATACCGTACTAGGATAATGTGAATGTAATACTCGATTTAAAACTACATCTGCAACTGCTGCCATGCCAGCGTGATTATCTATTCCACTTTCAAAGAAAATATTCTGTGCCATACAAAACTCTTGTTTATATTTTTTAGGCGAATATAGAAAGAATTCCTTATCACGGCGTGAACTATAGTCAGATACCGTGGCTAATACTACAGTGTTTTCTATTGTTTGTTCAATGGTTTGTAGTGTCGAAGTTTCATTTTTTACACTGGCCTGTGGAGTTGATACGCTTACAAGTGTAGTAAGAATTGCTGCGTTTACTGAGTATGCTATTACATTTTTCAGTTTCATTTTATACCTGCACGATTGTTTCTGTTATATAACTTTTATACAGTGATTCGTTTTAAATGTCAACCGTTATTTTACGTATATTTTTAAAACTTCATACTCAATAACATCATCTCCACGAATTAATTCAGCAACATCTCCCACACCCAGTCCCAAAAGTTCACGTCCAAGTGGAGATTTAAAACTAATACTGCCGTTGCTTGGATTACTTTCACTTTCACCAAGTATGGTATATGTTACGATTTTATCAACAAAAAAATTTTCTAGTTCAACCGTGACACCTGGAATAATCTTATCATACGATCCAGGTGCAGGAATTTCTAGTAATGTACTTTTTTCAATAATTGCTTGTAGCCTAGCAATTTCTATATCAACCCGATTCATTTCATCCAATGACATATGTAATTCTTCATTTTCTTCAATGCCACCATTTTCCCTTGCAGCATAAAGTTGTTCTGCAATAATGGGTTTCTTTCGATTTAAAATTATAATTTTATTTTCTAGATCAGTACGACCATTTTTAGTTAGTAAGTCCATATTTTTATTATATTCCTGATCATTATTATTTGCGGTATATTTATCGTTTTGATCAATGTTAAAGCCTGTAACAATCATTGTAGTTCCTCTAGTTTTATACTTTTTCTAATTTCTTCAAAATGCCGATAAAAGGTGTTTAAAGTTCCATTACTTTTCTTATACGATTTTGTCTGATTTTCAAGTACTGCGGTTTCATATAACATTGTGAGTATAACCATATCATCTGCTATATCTTTTTCGCTAGGATCATCACCAGAAGAATACAAATCACCAACTACAAAAGATGCCAATCGCGATGACGGCGAACTGGACATAATATATTCTAATTCATCGGGTTCACAAGTTGGCCAAGGAACATCAGTTGATTTATTTTGACCATTTGAAAACCCATACGTTTCATTTATGATATCGTCCAAGTTCTTCCAAAAATCTTCTTCAAATTTTTCATCATTCTTTGCTTTAACTATATCGCTAAAATTAATAATATTATGAGTCATTGTATTTTTACCATCTTTCTTGTTACGTCATTCACAAATTTCATTTTTTATTCTTCGTTTCTTGATTCATTCTAAAGTTAGTATAACTGGTATTCCATAGATTTATTATAAAGTATATACTCAATCCACCTATCATTGACAAAAGAATATTTCCAGTAAGTAATAGTCTAATGTTAGTAAAAATGAAATCGGCCGCAATAAATGCGACTATATAATCATACCATCTAATCATTTTCTATCTTCTCATACTTGCGATATCTTTGGCATCTTCTTTTTTATCAGCAAAAATAGGAACCATATTTGATTTATGCATAGTGGCAATTCCAAGTAGTTGTCGTTCACCACTATATGTATGTGATTCTTTTGCTGGACCGTGTGATGCTATTTTGTTACTCAGTTCAACATTTGGCTTATTCTCCGCATAATCAGGAATATGGTTCACATGCTTACGCTTGCCATACTTGTCATAGAGTTTGCCATCAAGTTGTTCTTGACTTACACCCATCTTGCGCATAAACTTTTCGTGTTCTGCTTCTGCCATTAGTTGCTTTTTAGTTTTCTTACGATTGGACTTGTTACTATTGTACTTTGTTGTGGTCATGTAAGGACCAACTAAATGCATTGACATTATACTGCCTCCAAATATTCAATGTAGTGAATTTAACTATGCAATAGTGTAGCATAACTGAATATGACTGTCAATAGTTAATTCGTAAATAAATGTAGTTAATTTGTATATAATATTAATAAATAGAGTCGAGAGAATAAAAATGAGAGAAACTAGTTATACTAGGAGAGGGTAATGATTGATCCAGTAACCGCCATTGGATTGGCGACTACTGCTTTCAATGGCATCAAAAAAGCGATTGAGACGGGAAAAGAAATATCAGATATGGGAACGCAACTTGGACAATGGGCCAAAGCCAAATCAGATTTGGATTTTGCACACCAAAAGGCAAAAAATCCCCCACTATTTAAAAAAGTGCTTAGTTCTAATATAGAACAATCTGCATTGGAAGCCTGGGCGCATAAGAAAAAGGCAGAGGAAATGCGTGAGGAATTACGACAGTATATTTCTCTATATTATGGTCCATCAGCTTGGGATGAAATAGTAACAATAGAATCTAAAATGCGTAAACAACGTAAAGAAATCGTATATGCGGCTGAAGAACGAAAAGAATTGATGATTGCTTGGATTATTGGTGGTGGTATTTTTATATTTGCTGCTATTATTTTTGCTATCGGAGTATCATACCTCACATAATAAACTCATTTGCAAAGTGCAGCAACCATTTGATAATGATCCCACGCTTGCTTTACCGATGGTAAGTTTTCTAAGTCGTCCACTGGTACTGCACAGTCAAGCCATACATATGGAACTATAGGAAAACTATCTATTGATCCAGATGCACGTGGCATATGTAACTTTCCTAAATCATCTAATGTTATAACTAATTTTCTAAATTCATTTGATAATTTATCATACGGAGTACGTGCACCTTCGATTCCATCTAAAAACGAACTCCAAGCACGATTCCATTCACTTGTCTTTCTAGGATCAAATCTATATATTCTAATCATAATAACAAGAACTTCACTTGGAGTTACACGCTGCTCATATAAATCAATTAGACATTGGCTAAAATTCATTCCTACTTTCATTTACATAATCCTGCCAACAACTGATAATGGTCCCACGCTAGTTTAACTGCTGGTTCCATATCTTCTTCTCTTAAATTTATCTGATACCAATGATCTTTTGATGCCATAGTCTGAATTTCTATCGATCTACTGGGATTAACTTTATTTCTTGAAACAATAGTTCCATTATCTTTTAATTCAATAATTAAATTGTAGACAGTATCATAGTCGAATAAGTACAATAAATTCTTACCTTGACTCCAGTGCACGGTCAATGGGTCCAATTGATTATTCCACCAATTTTCTGCATTATGTGAGTTTGAGAAATTAATATCATTCACTATAATAGAATATACGTCAGCAATATCTACTTTTTCTGAAAGTAAATCACTCAAACAAAATTCAAGATTCGTACCCAATATCATCTTGCCGCATTCATTCTAGGTCTCTTAGTTTATTATTCGTTTGTATAACTTGTCGCAAGATATCACTGTTGGAAAATTCTAAAAATGCTTGTGTATCTTTTGGAAAACAATGTCCACCAAAGCCTAACTTACCTTCATCGTTCATTGCCATATGACTAGGTCCAATTCTATCAAACATTGCCAAAATTTTAATCATAGCATCGTGGTCATATGATTCATTCAAGTTAGAAAACACTTCATGGAAAAATGCAACTTTAGTTGCTAGCCAACAGTTATTCATATACTTGACCATACTTGCGGTACGTCTATCAGTATATACAAACTTCACGTTCGGAAGATAATCAAAAACTTGTTCCCATTTGTAGCATTCCATTTGTACACCACCAAGAATAAAATGTTTTTGATTATCAAAGTCTTGTTGTGCAGAATTCGCTCTTAGAAATTCTGGATTATATGTTACATTTTTGCCATAAGCGTCCAACATCGTTGGTATCACAGTAGACTTCAGTAGTACAGATAGATTTCCTAATTCTTTTAGTACTGAATGTATCATACTATCATCACAATTGCCATCAACTGTAGGAGTAGGCAAGCATACAATCGCTCCTCTAGCATATTCTAGATAATCTTCTATTTTGTTATCATTATATTTGGGATCAATTCGAACTACATCAGTGCCATTATCTTCTAAACTTTTTGCTACTGCTTCGCCGACAAACCCACATCCAATAATGAGTATCATTTATCATCCTCTGTTAGTTCATGTAACGGGTTCTTATGCTTACAGTTGTCGTTGTGCCACCGTGCAATGTTTCGCTTCAAGGCGACAAATCCACATACTGTGCAAGTATGCTTTTCAGTCATCTTTTCACGATATGCTGGGTCTTCCCATTGCTGTCTGACTTTAACAGATTGCATCTCACGATATGCTGGGTCTTCCCATTGCTTCTTCATTTGCTTCTTACTGCTTTCAGTCTTCATCTCACGAAATGCTGGGTCTTCCCATTGCTTCTTAGTGCTTTTAGATTGCATCTCACGAAATGCTGGGTCTTTCCATTTTGCACCCATCTTTTCACGAAATGCTGGGTCTTCCCATTG
>ERZ887830.98-NODE-98-length-58723-cov-7.423127_pt1 | contig 58723 bp, 65 predicted proteins | sample MGYA00521101_ERZ887830 | MGnify/ENA primary metagenome ERZ887830 (study PRJEB32303, sample SAMEA104408592) | aquatic metagenome | biome: Marine water; feature: Pelagic; material: water | place: Baltic Sea | collected 2014-06-05T16:38:00 | depth 1,762 m ... | reverse complement strand
CTAGGCGACGCAATTTAGGGGGCGCGGATGGCTGTGACACGATTGCTGACCGAATTCGGGATGGGCACCAGCCTGCGACGGCTGGATTATACCTCTGCCGCGCGCAAGGCCTTGCAGGATGCGCTGTGGCACAACTCGATCAATCTGGCAGACCTGTTTGACCTGCCCAAAGAGGCGATGCAGATTACCGTCGATATCGGTGTGCAGCAGCCTGATAGGGTCGAGACCGATAAGCTGGTCGATATCTTTCCCTATGGACAGATCCATTTCAACGTCACCAAGGGCGGGCTGGACGTGCCGCGCCCCGATGGGAACCCGACAATCATTGCCAATGTGGCCATTTCCGTGGCGCTGGATATAGAGGCAAAACCATGACAGATCAGAGGTTTATCATCGAAATGGGCATGGGCAACGACCTGCACGGGATGGATTATACCAAGGCGGCAAAGCGCGCGATCGAGGATGCGTTTCGCCACTCGTCAATTCCGATGTTCACGACGCTTGGGATTGATCCGACAGACATGCGGGTACAGGTCACCGTCGCCGTGCAAGAGCCGGACAAGGTGGACACCGAGGCCTTGACCGCCACACTGCCCCGTGGTCGCGCGACCGTCACTGCTGTGCATGGCGGGTTAAACGTCGCGGGTCCGGGCACCGACACCATCGTCATCGCCTCGGCGGCGATAGAGGCGTTTTTACCCAAGCAAACAGGTTAAGAGCCGCGCACCTCACTGACAGTCTGCCCCGTCGATAGCATCTCTGGATCCAGCTTAAGTTCGATCACCGCCAGACCCGGCGCGGCCTGTGCGCGTGCAAATGCGGCTGGGAAATCCGCGCCGTCTTCGACCACTTCGCCCACGCCGCCATAAGCACGCCCCAAGGCGGCGAAATCCGGGTTTGCCAGATCGGTGCCGCTGACCCGTGAGGGGTAGAATTTTTCCTGATGCATCCGGATCGTCCCGTAGCGCCCGTTGTTACAGACAATCACGACCAGCTTGGCCCCATATTGCGCGGCTGTGGACATCTCGTTCAGGGTCATCTGAAAACAGCCGTCGCCTGCGACGCAAACAACCGTGCGATTGCGATGCTCGACCGCCGCTGCCACCGCCGCAGGAAAGCCATAGCCCATCGACCCGGACGTCGGGGCAAGCTGTGTGCCATATTGGCGGAACTGCATGTAGCGGTGCAGAAAGGCGGCGTAATTGCCAGCGCCATTGGTGACAATCGCGTCATCGGGCAGGTTGTCGCTGAGCCAGAGCATCACCTGTTCCAGCTTGACGGCACCGGGTGTTTCCTTGGGCTGACGCCATGCCTCATATTCACCGCGCGCCTGTGACGTGACACCGGACCAGTCGCCAATGGCGGGCAGTTTTGCCAGGTCGCGCACCACATCCGTCACGCGCGCGGTGACTGTGACGTCTGTACGATAAACGCTGCCGGGCAGATCAGGATCGGGATAGACATGGCAGATCGACACGCCCGGATTGGCGGGGTCCAGCAATTCATAGCCCCCAGTCGACGTATCCCCCAGACGCGCGCCAAGCACCAGCAGGCGATCCACCTGTTTCAACCGCCCGGCCAGTTTGGGGTTCACGCCAACGCCGCTGTCGCCGATGTAGCTGGGCGATCTGTTGTCCATCATGTCCTGACGGCGGAAGGTCACTGTGACAGGCAAATGATTGGCCTCGGCAAAGTGTTGCAAATCCTGCGCCGCCTGCATCGACCAACTGGACCCGCCCACCATAATCAGCGGGTTTTTTGCACCTTTCAAGTGGCTGACAATGGCGTCGATATCACCGGTCGCCACATTCCCCAGCACAGGTGCAGAGGGCGCAAGCTCTGACACATCACTGAGCGCGGACAGCATATCCTCTGGCAGCGCCAGCACCACCGGACCGGGACGCCCGGACGTGGCGACGTGAAAGGCGCGGTTGATGTACTCGGGCAGGCGTTCTGTCTGATCGACCTCGGTCACCCATTTGGCCAGTGGCCCAAAAAAAGCGCGGTAATCGACCTCTTGAAACGCCTCGCGGTCGCGGTGACCACGCGCGATCTGACCCACGAACAACACCAGAGGTGTGGAATCCTGCTTGGCGATGTGGATCCCGGCAGAGGCATTGCTGGCCCCCGGTCCACGGGTCACAAAACACACGCCGGGCTGGCCTGTCATCTTGCCATGGGCCTCGGCCATCATGGTCGCCCCGCCTTCCTGACGGCAGACGATATTTTCGATCCCGCTCTCGTAAAGTCCGTCAAGCGCCGCAAGAAAGCTTTCGCCCGGTACGGAAAACACACGGCGCACACCGTGCAGTTTCAACTGATCTACCAGAATTTGACCACCGTGGCGCTGCATCTTTCACTCTCCGTTTTCGTGATACCACAGCGTTTCACGGCCAAAGCCGAACAGCAAGCGTTTGCAATGCACGCGATCTGGATTATCTGCCAATGAACTGGACAGGAAAGACATATGACACATCCAAAACTTCTTGGCGTTTCCGGCGCTCTGCGTAGCGGGTCGACAAACCGCAAGCTGATGCGTGAGGCCGCGCGCCTGTTTGGCGACAGCGATTTCACCGAAGCCAATCTGCACCTGCCCCTCTATGACGGCGATCTGGAACAGGCAGAGGGCATTCCGACCGCAGTTCAGACTCTTGCCGATCAGATTTCAGCGGCGGATGCCGTGGTGATCTCTGGGCCTGAGTATAACAAGATGATCTCTGGCGTGCTCAAGAATGCGCTGGACTGGGTCAGCCGCGTGCCAGGTGGCGTCTGGCGGGACAAACCCTTGGCCCTGATGTGCGCCGCTGGAGGACGCGCGGGGGGCGAGACGTCCTATCACACCATGCGTCATGCGATGGCCCCGTTTCGCGCCCATCTGATTGCCGGACCTGCCATTCTGGTGGCTGGGTCACAAAATGAGTTTGACGACGACGGACGGCTGAACAGCGAGGTCTATACCAAGGCGGTGACAGAGCTGATGACCCAACTGCGTGCAGCTATAAAATCTGCTTGAGCAACAGGATCGTCGCGGCGATCCCGGCCAAGGCCAGCGCATAGGGCCGGATCTGTGACTTGGCCACATGTTTCGCCAAGGGCTGCGCCACATAAAGCGCGACAATGACCACCGGCAGCAGGCTGACCGCAAAGACCAGATGCTGTCGCGTGATCAGCCCAACCGCGCCCAGCGCCCCAAGCGAAACGATCATGCCGAAGGCGAAAAAGATGTTCTGCATGGCGGCAGAGCGGCGCTGTTCCTCGTGCTGATACAGCAGCGCCATGGGCGGCGCGCCAACCGCAGTCAGCGTGCCCATAATCCCGCCACCGACCCCCGCGACGAACAAGGTCATGGGGCGGATGGCAACGCGAAGGCCCAGAACCGACAAGACAATCCCAAGGTAAACCATCCCCGCGATCAGATACGCCAGCCCCCCGGTCTGCGCTATATGCGTGGCGATCCAGACGGCAATCACCGCGCCCAGCGCCCGCCCCGCAAACCCGGCAGGCAGTTCATCTTTGGCCACCGCCGACATCTCGATCGAGGCAGAGGCAAAACCGATGACCAGCCCCACCAACAAGATCGAGGCCGGCAAAAGCTGTGGCGCAACCAAGGCCAGCATCGGGGTTGCGATCAGGCCAAACCCCTGCCCGGCAAGTCGTTGAACAATCGCACCAAAAAACATCGCGACAGCGCAAAAGGTCCAGACGCCGAGGGTCACGGGAAAGAGGTCAAACACGGTTGGAAATCTCGATCAGGTTGCCATCGGGGTCACGAAGGTAGATCGAGGTCAAAGGCCCGGTGGCCCCGATGCGCGGCACCGGCCCGAGCAGAACAGGCACATCCTGCGCACGCAGGTGCGCCTGCCAATCCGACAGAGGTGTCTGCGACAGGAAACACAGATCTGCGGATCCGGGCAGCGGGGTCTTTGCCTTCGGCTCGAACTCGGCCCCCGCCTGATGCAGGTTGATCTTTTGTGCCCCGAACATCAGGGCAATCCGCCGCGTGCCATCCACTGGATAAAACACGTCTGACGTCATGCCCAGAACGCCCTCATAAAACGTGACAGTGGCATCCTGATCCGCGACAGTCAGGACCAGATGATCAAGAGAGCTTATCTGTGGCAAGGGAAATGTCCTGATGTCTTGTGAGGTTGGGCGACGGAGCAGGTGGGAAGCTGGGCGTTACGCAATCTCCAACGGAGATCCCTCGACCGTAACGCGGTGCATGTACCGCCTGTGGCCATGGTAGTCATTGATCGCCTTATGCCAGGTAGCGCGATTGTCCCACATGGTCACATCACCTGTCTGCCATCTGACACGGCATTGGAACTCTGGCTTTTGGCAATGGGTATAGAGCATGGTCAGGATCGCGTCCGACTCCGGCTTGGACAGCCCGTCTATCCGGGTGGTGAACTGCGGGTTCACGAACAGCCCCTTTCGACCGGACAAGGGATGGGTGATGACAACCGGATGCAAAGCATCCTGCGTGGCCTTGTCCGCATTGCTGATCCGCCCGGTTTTCGAGGCATCGGTGTCGGCCTGACTGGTCCCGAACACATGCCGCGACGAATGCCAGGCATAAAGCCCATTCAACATCGCCCTGAACCGATCGGACAGCGCGTCATAGGCCGCACCCATCGAACAAAACACTGTGTCGCCACCATAGGGCGGGGTCTGGATCGCGTGCAGGATCGAGCCCATGGCGGGCACCTGATCATAGGCGTGATCGGTGTGCCATTCCTCACCAATCGCACCCGTCTGATCCGCCTCTTTCAAAACGATGGCCACCTCTGGATGGCTGTCGAGCGCCTTGAAAAACCTGTTCACATTGATCTCGCCCCAGCGGCGGGCAAAGGTCAGGTGATCGTCAGGCGTCAAGGTTTGGGCGCGCAGCGTAACGACAGAATACTGGGTAAAGGCTTGTTTTATTGCCGGAAATTGGTCTGGAACTTTCAGGTTCGCGCCGAAAATCTCGGCCCCCAGCCCTCCGGTCAGCGGGATAATATCCATGTTATGCTCCTGTGCGTGGCCGTGGGTTGTGAGACAAGTGCTAGACCCTTTGCGGCAGGCAATCAAGCAAGGCTAAAGAGAGGCCTCGACCCGAAAATCGTCCGGAATCTGGTCCGTGTCGGACAGCATCAGATCCGCCATGACCTCTGCCACTTTCGGTGCCATGCCAAAGCCGATCTTGAACCCGCCATTGGCGATAAAATGACCGCTGCGGTCTGGCCATCCGCCCAGCATCGGAGCACGAGAGCGCGCACGAGGGCGCACCCCGGCCCAGCGCGCAATCACAGGCGCATCGGCAAGCCCTGGGCAGATCGTCAAAGCGCGTCGGTGGATCTCGTCAAGCTGCACGTCCGTGTCGGTACCGCTGATATAATCGCGTTCACTGGTCGAACCGATGGCGACGGTTCCGTCCTGATGGGGGATGATATGCAGCGCATCTGTATAAAGCTGCGGCACCTCTCCGGCGTCATGGCGCAACAAGATCGCCTGTCCCTTTACACCATTGCCCGCGATGCGAGGGCGTCCCTGCGACAGCGCCACTAGCCCCGCGACACCGGTTGCCCATAGCACCAGACCTTCTTGCGCAGCATCGCCAATGACGATCTCGACGCCCATGGTGCGCAGGGCGGCAGCGAGGCTATCGCAGGCTTGTTTGGGATGCAGACGCGCAGACAATGTGTCGTGGATGAGATAACCCGTCGCGCTATGCGGGGCCCAGTCTGTGCCAGCCTCGATTACATTCCACGTCGCCTGCCCGCGCCAAAGATCAGCCGCGCCAGCAACGCGAACATGGGCAAGCTGTAACGCGCGCTCATCCGCGACGGATTGCAGCCGACCGAGGCGACCATATCCAGAGGACTGACCCGAGAGCGCGTCCACCCCATCCCAGAACGCCTGCGCCATAAGCAGGCTTTGAAACTGGAACTCTTTCTTGTCGTTCCAGTTCTCGGGCGTGTGCGGGGCCAACGCGCCGACGATCCCGCCCGATGATCCGGCGCCAATGCCATGGGGATCAATCACGCGCACCCTTGCCCCGCGCCGCGCGCAGGAATAGGCACACGACAGGCCAAAAATTCCCGCCCCCATCACCGTCACATCGAGAGTTGCCAAATCCACGCTCCTTGCCCATTGTCCCGCTTTGATACGGACCTTCTAGGCCAGCCTATGCTCAAGAACCAGCATGCAGAAATCGAATGGCGCGACGGTGACTTGCCGGTCTCTGTGCGCTTCAACGATCCCTATTTCTCGATGCACGACGGACTGGCCGAAACCCGCTATGTCTATCTGGGCGGGAACGGCCTGCCCGCGCGCTTTGCACCGGGGTTTCACATCGCAGAGCTCGGCTTTGGCACCGGGCTTGGGCTGATGGTTGCGCTGCTGGCGTGGCAGGACAGCAGACAGGATGGGCCACTTCGATTCACCAGCTTCGAGGCGTTTCCCATGCAGGCCGAAGATATGGCCAAAGCCTTGGCAGTGTTTCCAGAGGTCAGCAAAGTGGCCCCGCCAATCCTTGATGCGTTCAGCGCCGGAGAGACCCAGATCGAGACCGGCGATGTGATCGCAGAGATCATTCTGGGCGATGCCCGCCAGACTGTCCCGCAGTGGCCCCACAAGGCTGACGCATGGTTTCTTGATGGTTTTGCCCCCGCTCAGAACCCCGAACTGTGGGAGGAGCCCCTGATGCAGGCGGTCGCCGCACACACCGCGCCCAGGGGCACGTTCGCCACCTATACCGCCGCGGGGGATGTGCGCCGCAGGTTGCAAACCGCAGGCTTTGAGGTGGTGCGTCAGCCCGGTTTCGGGCGCAAACGTCACATGTCTACCGGAGTCCTCGCATGAGCGTTCAGAACCTGCGCCTTGGCATCGGTTTGATGGTCTTTACCACGATCATCTTTGCGGCGCAGGATGGCATTTCCCGTCACCTCGCAGGCGAATACAACGTGATGATGGTGGTGATGGTCCGCTATTGGTTCTTTGCCCTCTTTGTGCTGACCGTTTCCGCCCGCAAGGCCGGGGGGCTGCGTGCGGCGGCCGCCACCACGCAGCCTGTGTTGCAGGCAGCGCGCGGGCTGCTGCTGGCCGCAGAGATCTGCATCATGGTGCTGGCCTTCACCCTGCTGGGTCTGGTCGAAAGCCATGCGGTCTTTGCCGGGTATCCGCTGATCGTTGCGGCGCTGTCCGGGCCTGTTCTGGGGGAAAAGGTGGGATGGCGTCGCTGGGTTGCCATCGGGATCGGCTTTGTCGGGGTGCTGATCATCATTCAGCCGGGATATGGCGTATTTTCGCCTCTGGCGCTGATCCCTTTGGCCTCTGCCAGCATGTTCGCGCTTTACGCGCTGCTGACCCGCTATGCAGCGCGCAAGGACGGGCCTTATACCAGCTTTTTCTGGACCGGGACCGTGGGAGCGATTGCCATGACCGGCGTAGGCATCTGGTTCTGGCAGCCGATGACAGGGCCGGATTGGGCGTGGATGAGTGTGCTTTGCGTGACAGGCGCGCTGGGGCATTACACTCTGATCAAATGCTATGACGTGGCAGAGGCCAGCGCGGTGCAGCCCTTTGCCTATCTTCAGGTCGCTTTTGCGGGCGCGGTCGGGCTGGTGGTCTTTGGCGAAACACTCGACACGCATGTGATGGTCGGGGCCGCAATCATCGTCAGCGCGGGCCTGTTTACCCTATGGCGGGAACGGCAAGCCAAGGCATAAAGGCTATTTGGCTTGCAGATCCTTTGACAGAGTGATCGGCACCACAGACCCGCTGAGCCGCGCGCGATACACCGGGATGCTTTCGGTTACGCGCATCACATAGTTTCGGGTCTCACGGAACGGGATATGTTCGATCCAGTCGATCACGTCCACATTGGGATCACGCGGATCTCCGCGATCTTCGATCCAGCTGCGCGCCCGGCTGGGTCCGGCGTTGTAGCCGACCGACACCAGAACGTAGTTTTCACCGAATTCCTCGATCAACAGCGCCAGATAAGCACTGCCAAGCGTGGCGTTATAGGTGCCATCAGAGGTCAGGCGCGCAAGGCTATAGGGCATGCCCATCTTGCCCGCCATCGACTTGGCCGTTGCAGGCATCAATTGCATCAGGCCCCGCGCCCCGGCATGGCTGACCGCGCCTTTGTTGAACTCGCTTTCGCGTCGCGCAATCGACAGGGCAAGCGCCTTGGTCACGGGCAACTCGTCTGGCCCCAGATCGGTCACCGGATAATAGGCGCGCGGCGTGACATCGCCGGTTTGCGCGATCTGTTTTCCAACGCGCACCGCAAGATAGCCGTCGCCGTGGCTCAGCGCATAATCGGACAGCGGCAGGCGTTCTTCGGGGGCAACGGTTTCGGCCAGATGGCTCAGGAAGCGACCAGTTTCCCAAAGCTGACCCGCGTCGGCAAACAGCTGTGCTGCGCGGAACACGGATGTCTTCGCAAAGGCGGTGTCTTCCCAAGGGGTCAGTTCCGAGGCCCCGGTCAACATCGGGTCCATCGGCACGCCCGCCTTTTCAGCGGCCAGCAAGCCGTAGAACGCGGTCTGATACTGCGCCGCATCCCTGTAGGCGGCCAGCGCGGCCTCTTGATCTTTCATCTCGTCCAGCGCCCGCCCTTCCCAATACCCGGCACGGCCCAGAGAGATCGGCGTAAAGACCGAACTGCGGAAACGTTGGAAATGCGACAGAGCCAGTTCAGGATCTTTCAAATACCGCAGCGCCAGATACCCCGAAAGCCATTCCAGATCAGCAAAGTTCGAGCCCGGTTCAAGGTAGTGATGACTGGCCAGATCATAGGCCCGTTTTCCGTCACCGTCCCGCATCGCCTGACGCGCCAGAACGCGCCGCCAGTTCGCCCATTCCTCTGGCTGGCCCAGCGCATCGGCGCTGGTGCTGCTGGCAAGGATCATATCACCGGCATTGTCCCGGCGGCGCTTTTTGATCTGCCATTGCATCCGGTCATGGGCAAGTCCGCCGTCGCCAGCCAAGGCGGCAGGCACCGCCTTGATCAACGCATCCACGTTGGAACTGCCCTGCATAAGCGCCAGTCGCGCAGTGGCCAGCGCCTGCCAGTCTTTATCAACCAGCGCCAACATCCGTTTGGCCTCGGCGGTATGGTTTTGCCACAACAAATGATCCAGCCGCGTGGCGTGGTGGGATTTCAAAACCTCGCCATGAGCGGCCAGAAAATCTGTCTCGTCGCCCGGAGACATCTTGAGCGTTGTCCAACCCGCAATCACCGCCTCTTGCGCTTTGTCCGGCGCGCCGTTGGTCATATGAGCCGTCGCAAGACGCAATGCACCCTGCGCCGTCTGCGGGGGCTGTTTGGCGAAATATTCCAGCACATGCGCGGCGGCGGCGGCCTGCGGAATTGACGCCTCGCCGCGTGCGCGCAGCAGGTCCAGACCCGGCCAGTCGTCATTGCGGGCCAAAAAGGCGCGGTAGTCGGCAAAATCGCCCTTTCCACTGCGCAACCGCTGCCACTCGATGATGTCCACCGCAACGGGGCCAGAGGCCACGGCAACCTTGGCCGCCTCTGCCCAGTCGCCCGCAGCCCCAAGGGCAAGCGCCAGCCGGATCTCGCGCCCCGTCATCAAACCTTCGGGAAAGGGCATCGGCGCAAGGGTTGCAACCAAGGGTGCAAGGCTATCGCTGGTTTCAACGGCTGTTTCCGCCTCGGGAACGGCGGGCACAGCGGGTTCCTCAGCCGTGGTGGGACGGGGCACGGGACGCATGGATTGCGCCAGCGCAGGCAACGCCAGCGCCACAAGTCCAAGTGCAAAGGTGATGTTTCGTAGCCGCTTCATCTCATTATCGTCCTTGACGCATTGCGCGCCACAAGGTAGCGGGCGAAGGCCTAAGTGCAAACACACAAACTTGGCATTATTCCACAACCGGCTAACGTCCGCCCAAAATCAAGCGCGTGGCGGACACCGCACGCATAAAACGAGAGGAGCGCATCATGATCAAAGGGTCCCTACCAGCCCTGGTGACGCCGTTCAAAGACGGCAAACTGGATCTCGCCTCGCTCAAGCAGTTGATCGAATGGCATATCGAATGCGGAACCGACGGTTTTGTGCCGATGGGCACGACGGGCGAAAGTGCCACCGTCAGCCATGATGAGCATGACGAAGTTGTCGAATTCGTGGTCAAGACCGTGGCCGGGCGCAAGCCTGTGGTTGCCGGGGCCGGATCCAACAGCACGTCAGAGTCCATTCGCCTTGCTCAGCACGCCGAAAAGGCCGGGGCCGATGCTATTCTGGTGGTCACGCCCTATTACAACAAGCCCACGCAACGTGGCCTGATCGCACATTTCACCGCGATCCATGACGCCTGCAATCTGCCCATCATCATCTATAACATCCCGTCGCGGTCGGTGATCGACATGACCCCGGACACCATGGGCGAATTGGCAAAGCTGCCCCGGATCATTGGCGTCAAGGATGCGACGGGCGATGTGGGGCGCGCCTCGATGCAGCGGATCACCTGTGGCAAGGATTTCATCCAACTGTCTGCCGAAGATCCAACCGCACATGGCTATAATGCCCAAGGCGGGGTCGGGTGTATCTCTGTGACGGCAAACGTCGCGCCAGCACTGTGTTCGCAGCTTCAGGCCGCATGTGCAGCAGGGGATTATGCCAAGGCGCTGGAGATTCAGGACCGCCTGATGCCGCTGCACAAGGCGATCTTTACAGAGCCGGGTGTTGTGGGCGTGAAATACGGTCTGTCCCTGCTGGGCAAGATTGACTTCAGCGTGCGTCTGCCCCTGACAGAACCACTGGACAGCACCAAAGAGGCAATTCGCAGCGCGATGATTCATGCGGGTCTGCTGAACGCTTAAGGCTTTGACGAGCCTGCGCACATCGGCGGGGGCTTTCATTCACGCAAACAGGAGGGCACCATGCCAAGACCTGTCCATATGATCTGTGGCCTGACGGGCGCAGGCAAATCAACGTATTCCGAACAATTGCGCCTCGATTTGAAGGGCGTGCGCTTTTCCATCGACGACTGGAACGCGCGGCTGTTCTTTATGGATCGCGATCCTTCGTCTGATTTCGACTGGTTCTACGAGAGGGTGCAGCGCAGTTGTGCCCAGATGCGCGACACCGCCGAACAGGTGCTGGATGCGGGCGTGCCCGTGATCTTTGACTGCGGGTTCACCGACCAAAAAGAACGCGGTATTTTCTATGAATGGGCGCAGGACATCGGCGCGCAGGTGCATCTTCACTACCTCGATGTGGATACCGACACCCGTTGGGGGCGTGTTCAGAGGCGCAATGCTGACAAGGGGCCGACCTACAAGATCGACGTCACCCGCAAGATGTTCGATTTCATGAACCAGATCTGGCAAGCGCCCAAGATCGACGAGGTCACGCCCTTTTCCGGGACATTTCTGGTGATCGACGCATAGGTTATTTGATTTCGCACACTAGACGCCTGCGTCGCCAAGCCTTATGTCCCAGTCGTCATGGCACAGAAAAAATCAGACCCCAACTACAACATTTGCGCCGAGAACAGGCGTGCCCGGTATGATTATTCCATTCTGGACGATCTGGAATGCGGTATCGTGCTGGAAGGGTCAGAGGTCAAATCTCTGCGCGAAGGGCAATCCAACATCGCCGAAAGCTATGCTGCGGTCGAGAATGGCGAGCTTTGGCTGATCAACAGCTATATCGCCCCCTACGACAAGGCGCGCACCTTTAACCATTTTGAAAAGCGTCGGCGCAAATTGCTGGTGTCGCGCAAGGAAATGTCGCGGCTTTGGTCCGACACACAGCGTAAGGGGATGACCCTTGTGCCGCTGGTTTTGTATTTCAACCATCGCGGCATGGCCAAGCTGAAGATCGGGATCGCCAAGGGCAAAAACGTCTCTGACAAGCGCCAGACAGAGGCGAAACGCGACTGGGGCCGACAAAAGCAACGACTGCTGCGCAGAGGCGAATAACCGCCTAATATCTACCATTCCCCCTCGCAAGGCGCCCAAAAATGCGTCATATACCATCTGAGCGTGCAATTATCACCGCGCTCGAATCTATCGGTTGCGGCAGCTTAACGAGTTCGAGCAGACTTATGAGATCACTCAGGAGAGAGTTATGATTTTTGTTATCAGTGCGATCGCGGGTGCCTACGGGGCGCATATGGCGCGTGAATTCCTAATACGCGCCAGCCATATTCAGGTATGGAACCAGATTTTTCTGGGCGCGCTGGCTGGGGCCATCAGCGGAGAAGCCCTGAACCACGCCTTTCCGGCAGTTGTGAACACCCTGACAGACCTTACAACCTCTGTTTACCTCGGCGTGGTGCTGACGCATCTGTTGTTTGGCGTCTTGGGCGGGTTCCTGTCTCTGGTCATGTATAGCGCTGTCGGCCGGATCAAAGCCGACCAATAGTCTGCTCCATTCCCAATGCGCTGTGCATTTACGGGGAATTCCCGGCAAAAATACACATTGTCTGGAATCTGACACATCTTAAGGGTTGCAAGGCAGTTAAGAACTGTTGGGTGTACCTTGGAGGGGTCATGGAATTAATTATTAGTCTGGTCGCAGGCGCTGTAGGCGGTAACGTCGCTGGTGGCGTTATGAAAAATCTGAACCTTGGAACGCTGGGCAACTCGCTTGCCGGAATCGTCGGTGGCGGTATCGGTGGTCAAATCCTCGGGATGCTGGGCGCAGGCGGCGCGGCGGCGGGCGGACTTGATATCGGCTCTATCATTGGCCAACTGGCCTCCGGCGGTGTCGGCGGCGGCGTGCTTCTTGCGATTGTCGGTGTTGTGAAAAACGCGATCGGAAAATAGTCCAAGCTTAATGCCGACGGCCGCAACAGCGTTTCAGGAAAATTTGAACCACCAAGCATCACTTTTCGCGTTTTTGCTATCAGCAAAGGGCAATCAGCAGGTGATTGAGTTATTTTCCGGGCTGCTTTGGGTCCCTGCGCTGGCCGTCGGCTCTTGTCAGCACCGTCTTGCGCCGCTAAATCTGCCTGCGTTTACCGGGTGGATGCTGTAAAAGCCGCCTGTAGGCATTTTGGTGCAGCACGCCGCACTTTGCCACGGCAGTGAGGCGCATATTTCGCGGAGTGACAACAGCCATGAATGACCCAAAGACACTTGTGTCCACAGACTGGCTGGCGTCGCATCTTTCCGACCCGGATCTGCGCGTTCTGGATGCGTCCTATTACCTCGCCGACATGAAACGCGACGGTAAGGGCGAATACGACGCCGCACATATTCCGGGTGCCCGGTTTTTTGACATCGACGAGATCAGCGACGCGCGCTCTGACATGCCGCACATGGCGCCTTCGCCGGAAAAATTCATCAGCCGGATGCGCGCCATGGGCATCGGGGACGGACATCAGGTGGTCGTCTACGACGGCGCGGGCCTGTTTTCTGCCGCGCGGGTCTGGTGGCTGTTTCGCCTGATGGGCAAGACCGATATCGCAGTGCTGGACGGTGGATTTCCCAAATGGCTGGCCGAAGGACGCGAGACAGAGGACATGCCGCCGATGATGCGCGACCGTCACATCACCGTCAGCCGCCAGAACCATCTGGTGCGCGACGTGACACAGGTGGCCGCCGCATCGAAGCTGGGCGATTACGAAATCCTTGACGCCCGCGCGCCCGACCGTTTTCGCGGCGAGGCGCCTGAACCTCGCAAAGGCCTGCGCTCTGGCCATATTCCGGGGTCCAAGAATGTTCACTACCGCACCTTGCTCAAAGATGACGGCACGATGAAAGACCCGGACGCTTTGCGCGCTGTCTTTGACGCGGCCAAGGTCGATCTGGGCAAGCCGATCATCACCACCTGCGGCTCTGGCGTGACAGCCGCAATTGTCAGCCTCGCACTGGAACGCATAGGTCACAGCAATTATTCGCTTTATGACGGCTCTTGGGCCGAATGGGGCATGTATGACGACCTGAAGGTCGCAACTGGGGACGCCTGATATGCTCGAAGATCTGATCGCCCAGCCGCAAGACAAGATCCTGATGCTGATGGAGATGTATAAGGCCGATCCACGCACGGATAAGGTCGACCTTGGTGTGGGCGTTTTCCGCAATGCCGAGGGCATCACACCCGTCCCCCATGCCATCAAACTGGCCGAACAACAGCTATGGCAGACGGAAACCACCAAGGCCTATACCGGGCTGGCCGGGGATCCCGCCTTTGGTCATGCCATGTGCGATCTGATCCTTGGCGATGCGGTCGCACGTGATCGTCTGGCCTTTGCCGCCACCCCCGGTGGAACAGGCGCGGTGCGGCAGGCGTTTGATCTGATCCAGATGTCCTCGCCCGATGCGACGCTGTGGGTGTCTGATCCGACTTGGCCGAACCATCTGTCGATCCTCAAGCATATGGGCATCCCGTTCAAACCCTACCGCTACTTTGACGAAGAGAGCCGCGCGGTGGACTTTGACGGCATGATGGCGGATCTGGACGGGGTCAAGCCGGGTGACGTGGTGCTGCTGCACGGCTGCTGTCACAATCCGACCGGCGCGAATCTGACCCTGCCCGAATGGAAGGCCGTGGCAGAGTTGCTGATCGCCAAGGGCGCGACACCGATGATCGACATCGCCTATCAGGGCTTTGGCGACGGGTTGCAAGAGGACGCGCTTGGCACTCGCCTGATCGCCTCGACCTGCCCGGAAACCCTGATCGCCGCCAGTTGCTCCAAGAACTTCGGCATCTACCGCGAGCGCACAGGTCTTTTGATTGCCGTGACGCCCGCTGCCGGGGCGCAGAAGAACGCGCAAGGTACGCTCGCCTATCTCAACCGGCAGAACTATTCCTTTCCGCCCGACCATGGCGCGCGACTGGTCACGATGATTCTCACCGATGACACGCTGCGTGCAGACTGGATGGCAGAGCTAGAGGGGATGCGCCTCGGGATGCTGGGTCTGCGCGAGCAACTGGCACAGGAATTGCAACGGCTGACCGGGTCAGATCGCTTTGGCTTTATCGCCCAGCATCGCGGCATGTTCAGCCGCATCGGGGCCACTGCCGATCAGGTCGCCCAGATGCGCGAAAAGCATGGGATTTATATGGTTGGCGACAGCCGCCTGAACATCGCAGGCCTGAACACGCAAACCGTGCCCATCCTCGCCAAGGCGATTGCCGACGTCGGCGTCTGACCTCTCTCCTTTACACAAACCTGTCACCTTGGCCCCCAGCGTCGCGCCCCGCGCGGCGCCAAAAAGACTGTGCGGGTGTCAGCCCGCTCATTTTGGTCAATCGTCGTTCAGGCTCACTGCCGCAATAGAAAAAGCCCGGGCGCAGAACGCCCGGGCCATGTTTTCTGGCTGATAGGAAGGGTAAGTATCAGCCTTTCGAAAACTCCGGATAGGCTTCCATACCCAGTTCAGCCACATCCAGACCGTTGATCTCGGCCTCTTCAGACACGCGCAGGCCCATGATGCCTTTGAGGATCAGCCAGACCGCCGCAGAGGCGACCACAACAAAGATACCGACAACAAGGATCGAGTAAAGCTGTACGCCAAGGCTTGCATCGGGGTTGGTCAATACCACCACGATCGTGCCCCAGATACCGGCGCCAAGGTGAACCGGGATCGCACCGACGACGTCGTCGATCTTCAGTTTGTCCAATAGGGGAACAAGGAAGACCACGATCACACCACCGACAGCACCAATCAGCGTTGCCATCCCAAGACCGGGCGTCAACGGCTCTGCTGTGATCGAAACCAGACCGGCAAGAGCACCGTTCAGGACCATCGTCAGGTCGGGCTTTTTGTACATGATCTGCGTCAGGATCAGTGCGGTAATCGCACCACCAGCGGCACCAGCGTTGGTGTTCGCAAAGATCCGGCTGACGTCAGCGACGTTCCCAACAGTGCCCATGGCAAGCTGCGAACCACCGTTGAAGCCGAACCAACCCAGCCACAGGATGAACGTCCCCAGTGTTGCCAGAGCAAGGTTCGAACCGGGCATTGGGTTGACGCGACCGTCCTTGTACTTGCCGATACGCGGCCCAAGGATCAGCGCGCCTGTCAGAGCCGCCCAGCCACCAACCGAGTGGACAACAGTCGAACCCGCGAAGTCGAGAAAGCCCATACCGTCAAGGAAACCACCGCCCCATTTCCAGCTCGCCTGCAGCGGATAGATGATCGAGGTCAGGATGATCGTGAAGACAAGGAAGGGCCATAGTTTCACACGCTCGGCCATCGTACCGGACACGATCGACGCCGTCGCCGCACAGAACATCAACTGGAAGAAGAAGTCAGAGCCAGTCGAGGCATAGCCGATATCGTCTGCACCGGATGGGCCGACACCGACCGCCTCAAGCACACCGGGACCCCAGACGCCAGACAGAACGCCCTCAACCGACCATGTGCCCAGCGGGTACATCAGGTTGTAGCCGATCAGCCAGTAAAAGATCGCGGCCAGACTAAAGAGCGATACGTTCTTGAGCAGCTGCATGGTGACGTTCTTGCTGCGGACGAGACCAGCCTCGAGCATCGCAAAACCGGCCGCCATCCAGAACACCAGAAAGCCTGCAACCAGGAACAGGGTGGTGGTCAGGATGAAATCACCATTGATGAATGGTTCGTAGGTCGCGGCGATTACATCCGCGGCAGCAGCAGCGGGATCTTCGCCCTCGTCAATAGCGGATTGTGCAGCAGCCGCCGCTTTGGCTTTCAGCATCTCCGCAGGATCGACATAGGCCGCTTCGGCCGCAGCAAGAGCCTCTGCCGACGGTCCTTCCTGCGCCTGCACCATTGGCGCGGACAGTGTGATCGAGACCAGCAGCCCCATCACTGCGAGCGTCAGATAGGACGCCATTTTTCCGATAAACTCCATGTTTACGTCTCCGAGTATGTTGAACGCGCTTACAGGGCGTCGTCGTTGGTTTCGCCAGTGCGCACGCGAACGGCGGCTTGCACATCGAGAACGAAAATCTTGCCGTCACCGATCTTGTCGGTCTTGGCAGTGGTCTGGATCGTCTCGACAACCTGATCGGCCATAGAGGCGGCGACCACGATTTCCAGTTTGACCTTGGGCACAAAATTCACGGCGTATTCTGCGCCGCGATAGATCTCCGTATGTCCGGATTGCGAGCCGAATCCCTTTATTTCGGTGACCATCATTCCGCGCACGCCAATGGCGGTCAGCGCCTCGCGCACCTCCTCCAGCTTGAACGGTTTTATCGCTGCTATGATCAGTTTCACTTGTTTCCCCTTCCACAACACAGGTCGCCCTGCTTAAATCTCATTGTTGGGAAAGAGCGCCGCCAGAGCAGAGAGACAACGGATGGCGGCGATCTTGATGCAAGCAAACAGGGCATGTTGCACAATTTTTGCACATATTTGGTTTTTGATGAAAATTTAAGCATACAAAAAAGTGAGTCACCCGTGAGAGATGGGTCACGCACGATTCTTCTGGCGGACCTGAATCAACAAAATCGTGACCCGGCGACTGTTGTGGACAGTTCCGGGTCCACATTTATGAAAGCGCAGGCTAAGATGCGTGAAAAGAAAAACCCGAGCAGGGCGATAGTATGAGCAGCACAGGCAGACGCCGCCCTCCTTTGGTGGCGGACAAGCGCAAAACAGGCGCCACACAGACCAAGCGCAAACCTGCGCCCAGTACATCTGCCAAACGCAAGCGGGCTGCCCCCAAAAAGCGACATGGCCGTCGTGGGATCAGTGGGTTCTTTCGCGGCATCATCGCGTGGATCTTTCACCTGATCTGGAGCCTTGCGTGGCGCGGCGCGGTTGTTCTGTTCCTGATCGTCGGCTCGGCCACCTGGTATTATTGGTCGCAACTGCCACCGCTGGACGACATGCTGGACGCACGCACCCGCGGCTCTGTCACCCTGATGGATCGCAACGGCGATGTATTCGCGTGGCGCGGCGAGCAGTTTGGTGGCTCGATTACCGCCGAAACTGTCGCGCCTGTTCTGCGCAATGCAATCGTGGCAACAGAAGACAGACGCTTTTTCAAACATATAGGTGTCAGTCCGCGCGGCATTGCCAGCGCGATCTACATCAACATGAGCGAAGGACGCGGTCCGCTGAGCGGTCACGGTGGCAGCACCTTGACGCAACAGGTTGCAAAACTGCTGTGTCTTGGTGTGCCTTTTGACAAGGAGACATGGGACAGCGAGGCCGATTACGAGGCGGATTGCCGGCAGGGATCATTGTGGCGCAAGTTGAAAGAGATGCCCTTCGCCTTTGCGATGGAGCTGAAGTACACCAAGAACCAGATCCTGACGATCTACCTTAACCGCGCCTATCTGGGGGCGGGTGCGCGCGGGTTCGAGGCGGCCAGCCAGCGGTATTTTGGCAAATCCGCTGCCGAAGTGAACGCTCCAGAGGCCGCCATGCTGGCCGGACTTCTGGTTGCCCCCTCCCGCTATGCGCCGACCAACAACCTGCAACGGGCGCAGGACCGCGCCGCGACGGTTTTGGTGCTAATGAACAAAGAGGGATATATCAGCGACACAGAGTTTGCCGTTGCAAATGCCGCGCCCGCCACGCTTTCCGCCGCCGCAGAGGCCCGCGCCGGGGGGTATTTTGCCGATTGGGTTATGGAACGCGGGCCCTCGTTCCTGACCCGTGACACCACAGAAGATGTCATTGTGCGCACCACTCTGGATCAACGTATCCAGCGCGCCGCCGAAGAGGGTTTGATGGCTGTGCTGGACGCGAAGCTGAAAGAAGGCTCCAAAGCGCAGGCCGCGATTGTCGTGATGAGCGCGGATGGTGCCGTGCGCGCCATGGTTGGCGGGCGCAAGTTCAAAGGCGTCGCGGGCCAGTTCAACCGGGCGATCATGGCAAAACGCCAGACCGGATCTGCCTTCAAGCCCTTTGTTTATGCGACTGCCCTGGAACTGGGGGCGCGGTTCGATGATATCATGCTGGATGCGCCGCTGACGATCAATGTGCCCGGCTCTGGACCTTGGTCACCGCAAAACTACACCCGCAATTTCAAGGGCGAGGTGACGATGACGGACGCATTGGTCATGTCCCTGAACACCCCCGCTGTGCGGGTCTCTGAACAGGCCGGACGGGACAAGGTTCGGTTTGTCGCCGAAGAGTTCGGGATAAAAAGCGATCTTGCGGTCGGGCCTGCCCTGGCGCTTGGCACGTCAGAGTCGACCCTGATCGAGATGACCGGGGCTTATGCCGGGATCCTGAACGGTGGATCCTCGGTGCGCCCCTATGGGATGACAGAATTGCGCTTCATGGGCGACGAGGTGCCTCTGATGGGGCAACAAGGCGGTATGGGCGAGCGTGTCATCTCTGAGAATGCAGCGCGGCAGCTGGTCTATATGATGTATCAGGTGGTCGAACGTGGCTCTGGCAAACAGGCTGCGATCCCCGGCTGGCAGGTGGCGGGTAAGACCGGCACCACGCAGGCCGCACGCGATGCATGGTTTCTGGGGTTTTCCGCCAATTACGTGATGGGCGTCTGGATGGGGTATGACGACAACACGCCTCTGACCGGCGTCACCGGCGGTGGCCTGCCCGCCGAAATCTGGCACGAGGTCATGACCCGCGTGCATGGGGGGCAGCAGCCGGTTCCACTGCCGATGATCGAACCTTGGCAAATGCCCCCTGCCCAAATTCAGAATCCCGTGCGCCAACCCGGTCAGCCGGATTTTGACCAGCAACCTGCACGCCGGGATTCCGTCGCGGATAGGGTGCTGCGCGATGTCTTGGGTATTTTGGGCGGGCGCAACTAAAGTACGGTTGCCCCCGTGACAAAGCCTGACGTGATCAGCCCAGTTTTGGAAGATCCGCGATCAACCGGTCTAGATTGCCGCGACGCTGATCCAGCAGCCCGCCGATCTCTTCGCGCTCGATCTTTATCACGCTGATCCCTTCGATCCGCATATCAAAGAACTTGCTGGACCCGCTTTTGTCGCTGACAAAGAAATCCACTTGAAACGGCGGCGTGCCGCGCAGGTTGGCGATCGTATTGACCTGATAATAGGATTTCACGGCCTTGGCCTGCTGCACGTTGATGGTGCCCCCGATAAATTCGCGAAACCGTTTGCCGTATTTGCGCGCCATATAGGCTTGAAACGCCTTCTTATAGCCGCGCATCTGGGCCGCACTGGCCGCGCGCGCAGGCGGGCCAAGCGTTTGCGCCGCGATAAAGTTCATATCGCCATAGTCAGCCAGAATCCTTTCAAAATCACGATACATTGCAGATTCAGACTTGCCAGAATTGATGACGGATTTGATCCGTGACACCACTTGGTCAATCAGCGATTTTGCCTGCGACGTATTCAGCGCCTGCACCGGAAGCGCGGCCATCATAGCGGTGGCACCAGAGGCGATCAGAAGGCTGCGGCGGGAAATGTTATTGGCCATAAAAATCCTCGTAATCATCATAAACATCGACTGCGTCTTCCGCCACGGCACCGCCTAACTGGAACCTGCGGCGTTCCAGATACAGCAGTCGGGCCTGCGCATAACTGTCCGCACTATCGTATAGGACAGAATCGATTGTATCCCCAAACTTCGCACGATCACCCAATGTTGATACCGCACCCGCCACCGGCAACGCATAGCGTTCGGGGGTTTGCAGGACGTATTTCAGCGGGTTGGTAAACACATCGACGACCTTGCCCACAGCATCACGCTGCGTCGATGGACCCATCAACGGCAGTTCGACATAGGGGCCTTCACCAGCGCCCCAGACATGCAGGGTTTCCCCGAAATCGCTGTCACGGGCAAGCAGACCCATATCCGTCGCCGGATCCAAAAGCCCTGCGATCCCAAAGGTCGAATTGACCATGAACCGCAAGAAATTGACCGCAGCGTCGTCGATGTTTGCCTGCAACACATCGTTCACGAAAGACCCCGGCAAATCCAGATGCCCCGCAAAATTTGTCACGCCCTGACGCACCGGCTTGGGAATTGCGCCCCCGTACCCGTTCGCGGTGGGGCGCAAAACCGCCTTGTCGACAGACAGATTGAACGCGTGGATCTTGCGGTTGCTGGCCTCGTAGGGGTCATTTATACCCTGCGCGACCTGCGGCGTGCCACAGCCAGACAAGACCACGGCGACAGAAATAGCGGCAAGCGCAGTAAATCGTGGTTTTAATTGGGTCATGGCAGCAGAGCTTCTTTCAACAGCAGAATTCTTATGTGACACATAAGGGCCGACGCCAGAATGCCCAATTCTTCTCAAAATATCACTGTTTTCCTGTGACAGAAAGACGACAGGAGTTTACGATAGCAGAAATTGCCGGAGGATCGACTCATCTCTTCGAATTCAACACGTGGCGTCGATGTTTCCGCCGGATTAAAGGAGTTGCGCGACGCCCGCAGCGCCAGTCGCAGCCAGTTTTGGTTTGTTGGTACCTTCAGCTTTTTTGTGAATCTTTTGATGCTGACCGGTCCGCTGTTCATGATGCAGGTCTACGACCGTGTCCTTGGCAGCCGGTCCGAGGAAACACTGCTGGCGCTGTTTGTCCTGATGGCCTTTCTCTTTGGGATGATGGGTCTGCTGGATTTCGTCCGGGGGCGCGTTCTGTCGCGGATCGGCGCACGGTTTCAATCCCTTTTGGACAAACGCGTTTTTTCCGCCATGTTACGCAAGTCCAGTCTGGTGCATGGCGACACCAATTCTTCTACTGCCCTGCGTGATCTGGAAAGTGTGCAACGGATGATGGCCTCGCCCGTCTTTGCCGCTTTGTTTGACCTGCCCTGGACCCCGGTTTTCCTGTTTGGTATTGCTATTTTCCACCCTTGGATGGGCGGTCTTGCGGTTTTGGGCGGGGGGATTCTGGTCATCATCACGATCCTGAATCAGGTCACCACCCGTGTCCCTGTGCAAGAGACCAATATGGCCACAGCCCGCGCCGCCCAGTTTTCAGAGCAATTGCGCAACGAGGCGGAAATGGTGCGCAGCATGGGGATGCAGCGCGACGCCTTTGAACGCTGGAACGTGGTGCGCGGACAGTCTCTGGGCAGGTCCCTTGCGTCCAACGATCTGTCTGGCGGCTATAGCACCACCTCCAAAACCTTTCGGATGTTCCTGCAATCGGCAATGCTGGGCCTTGGGGCCTATCTGGTCCTGCAAGGAGAATTGACGCCCGGCGCAATGATTGCATCGTCTATTCTGATGGGGCGCGCCCTTGCACCGCTGGATCTGGCGATTGGTCAATGGCCGATGATCCAGGGCGCTTTGAAAGGCTGGCGGTCGCTTGCAGAACTGCTATCCAGCGTCCCCGAAGAACAGGCCCGCACCCCGCTGCCCGTGCCCAAGGCCAAACTGACGGTGCAACAACTTACCGTGGTTCCACCCGGAGAGCAGGTGGCAAGCCTGCGTATGGTGTCTTTTGACATCAATCCCGGACAGGCCGTTGGGGTGATCGGACCCAGCGGTGCGGGCAAGACGACTTTGGCCCGCGCCCTGATTGGCATCTGGCGTCCCGCTGGCGGTAAAATCCGCCTTGATGGAGCAAGTCTAGATCAATACGAACCAGAGGCTTTGGGGCAATATATCGGTTTTTTGCCACAGCGCGTACAGCTGTTTGATGGCACCATCGCCGACAACATCGCCCGGCTCAGCCCGGAACCGGACCCCACCAAGATCATCGCTGCCGCCAAAAAAGCGGCCGCCCATGAGATGATCCTAAAGCTGCCCGACGGCTATGACACCCGCGTAACGGCGGGCGGCGGGCGTTTATCCGGTGGACAAATGCAGCGCATCGGCCTTGCGCGCGCAATGTACAGCGACCCCGTGCTGCTGGTTCTGGACGAGCCGAATTCGAACCTTGACAACGAAGGCTCTCAGGCCCTGAATATGGCGATCCGGCAAATGAAATCTGAAGGGAAATCTGTCCTCATTATGGCCCACCGCCCTGCTGCCATTGAAGAATGCGACACGCTGCTGGTGCTGGATATGGGCGCGCGGCGGGCCTTTGGACCGCGGGATGAGGTGCTGAAAGAGGTGCTTCAGAACCACAACGAACTGCGCCGTGCGACAAGCCCCGGAGGCGTGACATGAGCAACGAATTTTCTGCGCGCAAGTTTGTGATCCTTGGCGTTCTGACCCTTGTTTTGCTGGTGGGCGGCTTTGGCGGCTGGGCCGTGATGACGAATATCTCTGGGGCGATCATCGCCTCTGGTCAGGTCGAGGTAGAGCAGAACAGACAGATCGTTCAGCACCCCGACGGCGGTGTGGTGTCCGAAATCCTTGTGGACGAAGGCGACGCAGTCGAGGCCGGTGACCTTTTGCTGCGGCTCGACCCGTCACGTCTGAAATCGGAACTGACCATCGTCGAGGGCCAGTTGTTTGAGATGATGGCACGACGCGGACGCCTCGAGGCAGAACGTGACGGCAAAGACAGCGTGACATTTGTCCCCGAATTGCTGGAGCGTGCTGAAAACAACGCAGAATTACGGGACTTGATCGACGGCCAGATCCGGCTGTTCGACGCGCGCAACAACTCGCTGGCAAATGCCACCGAACAGCTTGGCAAACGCCGGTTGCAGATCATCACACAAGTTCAAGGCATCGATGCCCAGCGCGACTCTTTAGAACGGCAAATATACCTTATTAAACAAGAGCTTGCCACGCAGCAGGACTTGCTGGATCGCGGGCTTGCGCAGGCCTCTCGGGTGCTGGCGCTGCAGCGCGAAGAGGCCAGTCTGGGCGGGCGGCGCGGTGAGTTGATCGCCTCTGGCGGGCAGGCGCAGGAACGCATCACAGAAATCGACATCGAGATCGACGAACAACAGACCAATCGGCGCGAAGAGGCGATCACCCAGTTACGTGACATTCAGGTCAATCAGCGTGAATTGGTGGAACAACGTCTTGCCCTGCGAGAGCGATTGGATCGGCTGGACATCCGCGCGCCGGTTTCCGGTATTGTCTACGGAAAACAGGTATTTACGCCGCGCTCTGTAATCCGCCCCGCCGACGCGGTTCTCTATCTTGTTCCGCAAGATCGGCCGCTGGTGATTGCTGCACGTGTCGATCCGATCCACATCGACCAGATCTTTCTGAACCAAGAGGTCGTGGTGCGCTTTCCGGCCTTTGACAGTCGCACCACACCCGAACTCTTTGGCACCGTCGTGCAGATTTCTGCCGATGCGTTCACCAACGAGCAGTCACAGCAAAGCTTTTATCGCGCTGAAATTCGCCTGTCCGAGAACGAGTTGAACAAACTGCCCGACGGCCTCGCCCTGATCCCCGGAATGCCGGTCGAGACCTTTATGCGCACGGCCGACCGCTCTCCGATGGCTTACCTGATCAAGCCTCTTGCTGATTATTTTACCAAGGCATTCCGCGAAAGCTAGGTTTTTGCTATTCCGCATGACGCGCCAGCGGGGTAGCCTCTGGCCAAATCCAACTTTCCCGGAAGGAATATGATGATGAGCGGAAACTATGAGGCCCGTCTGGCCGAACTTTGCGTCACCCTTACCCAAGCCCCTGCACCAGCCGCCAACTATGTGCCAAGCGTGCAGGTGGGTGATATCCTCTATGTTTCTGGCCAGATCAGCCAGAATGCAGACGGACTGATCCTTGGAAAGCTTGGTGCAGAACTGGACACCGCTGCCGGGGCCGCTGCCGCGCGCACCTGTGCCATCAGCCTTCTGTCGCAGGTCAAATCTGCCTGTGGCGGCGATCTGGATCGTCTGGTGCGGGTGGTCAAGCTGACCGGTTTCGTCAACTCGACCGCTGATTTCACCGAGCAGCCCAAAGTCGTCAACGGCGCATCCGATTTCCTTGTCGAGGCCCTGGGCGATGCCGGTCGTCACGCACGGTCTGCCGTTTCGGCAGGGTCGCTGCCACTGGGCGTTGCCGTTGAAATCGAAGGCATCTTTCAGATCAAATGAACCGCCTGCCCGCGTCTTTCCTGACCCGCCCCATCGCCCATCGCGGGTTTCACGATGTAGCGGCGGGTGTCCCGGAAAACTCAATCGCGGCCTTTGAGGCGGCGATTGAGGCGGGATATGGCATCGAATTGGATGTACAACGCTCTCTGGACGATGCGGCGATGGTGTTTCACGACTATAACCTCGATCGCCTGACAGCCGAGGCTGGCCCCATCGCCGACCGCACGACAGAGGCTTTGAGGGCGATCCCCCTGATCGGTGGCACCGGGACCGTCCCAACCCTGATACAGGTGTTGGATTATGTTGCTGGGCGTGTGCCCCTGCTGATCGAAATCAAGGATCAGGATGGCGGGCTTGGTCCCGACATTGGCCCTTTGGAATACGCTGTGGCCGAGGCCCTGCGCAACTACACCGGCGACGCCGCCGTTATGTCTTTCAACCCGCACAGCATTGCAAAGATGGCAGATTTTCTGCCTGATATGCCGCGTGGGCTGGTGACCTGTGACTTTGACAAAGACGAGTGGGACACAGTACCCCCGGCAACACTGGACCGTCTGCGCGACATCCCTGATTTCGACGCCGCCGGGTCCAGTTTCATCAGTCACGACCGCGCTGATCTGACGCGCCGCCGCGTGCAGGAGTTGATGGCACAAGGCGCGAATATCCTCTGCTGGACGGTCCGCGATGCGGGTCAGGAAACAGAGGCGCGCAAGATCGCTCAGAACATAACCTTCGAAGGCTACACGCCTTGACGCGAGGCCATGGCGCGCCACACTCATCATGAGCGAACGGAAAAAGTGATGAGTGACACCCAAATCGAGATCAACGTGCTCGGCTCTCTGGCCGAAATTGCGCCCGAGGACTGGGATGCCTGCGCCTGTCCAGAGGTCAGCGATGGCGGGCGGCCTGATGACCCTTTCACCACATGGCGGTTCCTGCGCGCGCTAGAGGTCTCGCGGTCGGTTGGCACAGGCACGGGCTGGTCGCCCCGCTACATCACGGCGCAACTGGATGGCCAGATCATCGCCACCGCGCCCGTCTATGCCAAGGGCCACAGTCAGGGCGAATACATCTTTGATCAAAACTGGGGCCACGCGTTCGAACGTGCAGGCGGGCGCTATTATCCCAAACTGCAGATCGCAGTACCCTTTACCCCTGCCACAGGTCGGCGTTACCTTGTCAAACCGGGCTTCGACGAGGTCGGCCAATCCGCGCTGGTTCAAGGGGCTGTGCAACTGGCCGCCGAAAACCGCCTGTCCTCTCTGCATATCACCTTTTGCACAGAGGCAGAGGCCGAGGCGGGCAAGCAGATGGGGTTGATGCACCGCATCACTGATCAATTCCATTGGGTGAACCGGGACTACACCGATTTCGACGCCTTCCTTGGTGATCTCTCGTCACGTAAACGCAAGAACATCCGCAAGGAACGCGCCACGGCGCAGGCCTTTGGCGGGCAGATCCTTGAGTTGACCGGAGAGCACATCCAGCCAGAGCATTGGGACGCCTTCTGGCAGTTCTATCAGGACACCGGCGCGCGCAAATGGGGCACGCCCTATCTCACCCGCGCGTTTTTTGACGAGGCGCAAAAGCATCTGCGCGACGATATCCTGCTGGTCCTGGCTGAGGATCAGGGGCGCTATGTGGCCGGCGCGCTGAATTTCATCGCCCGCGATACGCTGTACGGGCGGTATTGGGGCTGTGTCGAAGACCACCCCTGTCTGCACTTTGAACTCTGCTATTATCAGGCCATCGACTATGCGATCCGGCACGGCCTGTCCCGCGTCGAGGCTGGCGCACAGGGTCAGCACAAACTCGCGCGGGGCTACCTGCCCGTGCAATGCCACTCGCTGCATTGGATCGCAGACGACGGATTCCGCCACGCCATCGACGAATATCTAAAGGCCGAACGCGCCGCTGTGGACGAAGAGATCGAAATCCTGACCAGCTATGGCCCGTTCCGCAAAATCACATCGGAGGATTAATGTCAGAGCGATTGAACGACAGTGACCGCAAGACCCACCTGGACCCACTTTTGCAAGTTGGCTGGATCATGGACCCCAAACGCGACGCAATCAGCAAAACCTATGTGTTCAAGAATTTCGTCGACGCCTTCGGTTTTATGACCCGCGCTGCGCTGTGGGCAGAAAAATGGAACCATCACCCAGAATGGTCAAATGTCTATAAAACCGTGAACGTCACTCTGACGACCCATGATGTTGACGGCCTGTCAGACCTAGACATCAAACTCGCCAAAAAGATGGATGCGCTGGCGGGATAGCCCATGCAAAGGGCGACACCCTAACCAAAGAGCGTCGCCTTCAAACCTGCATAAAATAGGCGCGCGGAAGCGCCCATTTTGGTCACCTCACACTTTGGTCACCACACACTGGGATCAGATCGCGGCCAGCATTGCCTCGCCGCCGGAAATCTCACAGACTCCGGGGCTTTCTTCGGCGTGGAACACCTTCACAACGCCGTCTTCGGCATAAAGCGCATAGCGCTTGGACCGGTCCACAAACCCAATGGGCGGTGCAGAGAAATCCATGCCGACCGCCTTGGTGAACTCGCTCATCGGGTCGCCCAGCATGGTGATGCCAGCCGCGCCCGCACCGGTCTGTTCAGACCACGCCTGCATTACGAATGGGTCATTGACCGACACACAGATCACCTCATCCACCCCTTTATCGGTCAGGCCGGGCAGCGTACGCATAAAGCTTGGCACATGTGCGCTGGTGCAAGTGCCTGTAAAGGCACCGTTCAACCCAAATATCACCACCTTGCGCCCGGCAAGCTTATCGCCCAGCGCAACCGTCGTCGGGCCCTCGCCCCCCATCAGCGCCAATGTCGCCCCGGGTAATTTGTCTCCTACAGCAATTGCCATGATCCGTCCCTCTTCTTTGATTGCGTCTCGACTGTCTCACGATATAGGAGGGATCACAGCGCGCGACCAGAGCAGGGATGAAACCATGGATGATATTGTCATAATCGGGGCGGGTCAGGCCGGGTCTTCTTTGGTCGTGAAATTGCGCAATCTGGGCTTTGACGGCGCCATTACCCTGATCGGCGCGGAATCTGCGCCTCCCTATCAGCGCCCGCCCCTGTCCAAGAAATACCTGCTTGGTCAGATGGATCTGGAACGCCTATATCTGCGCCCTGAAAGTTTTTATGCCGAGAATAATATCGCCCTGCTGACGTCAAAGACAGCCCTGTCCATCGACCGCGACGCCAAGAGCGTTGATGTGGACGGCACGACGATCCCCTATAGCCAGCTTGCCCTGACAACCGGATCGGCCCCCCGCACCTTACCTGCCGCCATTGGGGGCGCGTTGAATGGCGTGCACACGGTGCGCAGCCTTGCCGATGTAGACGCAATGGCCCCCGCCTTTGTCGAGGGGGCACGCATTCTGATCGTGGGGGGCGGTTATATCGGGCTAGAGGCCGCTGCCGTTGCCGCCCTCAGTGGGATGACCGTCACGCTGATCGAGATGGCAGACCGCATCCTGCAACGGGTCGCCTCGCCGGAAACCTCTGCCTATTTCCGCGCCCTGCACACCAGTCATGGCGTTGATATCCGAGAACAAATGGGGCTCGAACGGCTGACAGGCGAGGATCACGTCACCGGCGCGATCCTGTCCGATGGCACAGAGCTGCCCTGTGACATTGTCATCGTCGGTATTGGCGTCACGCCCAATGTCAAGCTGGCCGAGGACGCATGGATCACCCTCGACAACGGGATCGCGGTGGACATCAAGGGACGCACTTCTGACCCTTTCATCTGGGCAGCGGGCGACTGTACCTCACTGCCGTACAATGGCGTGCGGATCCGGTTGGAAAGCGTACAAAACGCCATTGATCAGGCCGAATGCGTGGCCGAGAACATGCTGGGGGCTGACAAGGACTATGTGCCGATGCCGTGGTTCTGGTCCGATCAATATGACACGAAACTGCAAATCGCCGGGCTGAACACCGGGTATGACCGCATCGTCACACGTGGCAGCGGCGCGGCGGTATCGTTCTGGTACTACTGCAGCGAGACCCTGCTGGCCGTGGACGCGATGAACGACGCACGCGCCTATATGGTGGGCAAGCGCCTGATTGAGATGGGGAAATCTCCCGACCCTGCCGTGATCGCCGATGCAGAGGCCGACCTTAAACCCCTGCTGAAGGCCTAGACCTTGCGCATTATCAGCGGTCAGAAACGCGGTCTGCGGTTGGCAGAGGTGGGCAAGGGCGACATAGCCGCCCATCTGCGCCCGACCAGTGACCGGGTACGCGAGAGCCTGTTCAACGTCCTGACCAGCGGCCATTACGGCACGCCCTTGCTGGAGGCCCGCGTGCTGGATCTGTTTGCCGGCACCGGCGCGCTTGGGTTCGAGGCGCTCTCGCGCGGCGCGTCCCATGTGACATTCGTGGATGACGGTGCCAAGGCGCGCGCCCTGATCCGCGACAACACAAAGGCAATGCAGGCCCATGACGCCACCAGAATGATTGCGCGCGACGCCACCCGGCTTGGGCCTTGTCTGGTCGCGCCCTTCACGCTGGTCTTTCTCGATCCACCCTATGGCAAAGGCCTTGGACAGCGCGCTCTGACTGCCGCAGAGGCTGGCGGCTGGTTGGGCCCAGAGGCGCTGATCGTCTGGGAAGAAAACGCGCCACAGGTCGCGCCGCCCGGATTCAAGACCCATGACTCGCGCCGATACGGCGATACACACATTACGATTTTGCAAAGGACTGCCCCATGACCCGCCCTGATATGGTAATTTTCGACTGCGACGGCGTGATCGTGGACAGCGAGACGATAACCAACCTTCTGCTGCAAGAAGAACTGATATGCCGTGGTCTGGACTTGCCCCTAGCCGAGATAGAGCGGACTTTTGTCGGGGGCACCATGCAGACCGTCGCGGAAAAGGCCAAAGCAAAGGGTGCGGATCTGCCCGACAACTGGGTCGCGTATTTCTATGAGCGCATGTACGAGGCCCTCGCAAAGGGCACGCCCCTGATCGCGGGGATTGAGGCTGTGATGGATCGGCTCGACGCGGCTGGCATTCCTTATGCCGTTGGCTCGAACGGAAGCCTTGAAAAAATGGCAATAACGCTGGGGCAGCATAAAGAATTGCACGCCCGGCTAAAGGACCACCTCTATTCCGCCCATTCCGTCGGCATTGCCAAGCCGGAACCGGGTATGTTCCTGTTGACGGCGAAGGATTATGGCATTGCCCCGGAACGCTGCGCCGTTGTCGACGATAGCCCTATGGGATGCATCGCCGCGCGCCGCGCCGGAATGCGGGGGATGGGCTTTGCCGAGCATGACGACGGCACGAGGCTGGCCGCCGAGGGGGCAGAAGTGTTTCACCGGATGGCAGACTTGCCGGGGCTTCTGGGGCTATAAAGCGATCAATCCCACGTCGGGTGGAACTTGCCCGCAGGCGAGACCGTAAACAACTCGCAGCCGTCCGACGTGACCCCGACCGAATGTTCAAACTGCGCCGACAGGGATTTGTCACGGGTCACGGCAGTCCAGTCATCAGGCAGCACTTTGGTCTCTGGCCGTCCCAGATTGACCATGGGTTCGATGGTAAAGAACATACCTTCTTCCAGCATTGGCCCGGTTCCCGCACGTCCATAGTGCAGCACATTTGGCGGCGCATGAAACACACGGCCCAACCCATGCCCACAGAAATCGCGCACAACCGACATCCGTTCCGCCTCGACATAGCTTTGGATCGCAAAGCCGATGTCGCCAAAGGTATTGCCCGGCTTTACCGCCTCGATCCCCTTGAACAGCGCGTCATGAGTAATCTGGATCAGGCGCTCTGTCTTGCGGCTAAGCTTGCCTGCGACATACATCCGACTTGTGTCGCCAAACCAACCATCCACGATCACCGTGACGTCGATGTTCAAAATGTCGCCGTCTTTCAGGATCTTAGGCCCCGGAATGCCATGACAGACCACATGGTTGACCGAAATGCACGAGGCGTGTTGATAGCCTTTGTACCCAATGGTCGCCGATTTTGCGCCAGCCTCGTCGACCATCTGCGTAATGACCTGATCGATCTCTTGGGTCGTCTGGCCGACCTGCACCAAAGGCGTCATGGCATCCAGAATTTCCGCAGCCAGTTTGCCCGCGCGGCGCATACCGTCAAAATCCGAATCCTCATAGATACGGATACCGTCTTTGGTCAGGCGACCTTTGTTGCGCTCATCCACGCCGCTGCTCCATTGCTTTGGAATTTTTTCCTACATAACCGCGCTGGTGAAAAAGAGCCATAGGGCCACTAGAATTCGGTGGAAACAGCACTCGCCAAGGTAATCTGATGCTGCGACAGAGTGCAATCATAACAGATCACCTCGACCCCGGCGGCGCGGGCTTGCGCGAATCCATTTGCATAAGCGGGGTCGATATCTGCCGCCAGACACATGTTTTTGCAGTCGTTGCGCTGCACCAGATACAGCATTATGGCCCTGTGTCCTTGCGCCACCATCGCCGCCAGTTCCACAAGATGCTTTGCCCCGCGCACCGTCACGCTGTCGGGAAACTCTGCGCGGCCCGCATTGCGCGACAGAGTGACGCTTTTAACCTCGACATAGGCGTCGGGCAGGCCGGGATCGGTCAGCAGAAAATCGATGCGGCTGGACTGGCCGTATTTCACCTCGGTGCGGGCGCCCGCATAACCGGCTAGCTCGGGGATACTGCCTTGGTTCAAGGCCTCAGCGACAATCTTGTTTGCACAGCCAGTGTCCACGCCCACCATCGCACCGCCCTCAAATTCCACCAGACGCCAGCCGTATTTCAGCTTTTTCTTAGGATCATCATTGGGTTCCAGCCAGCATAATTGCCCCTCGTTCTTCATCCCCAGCATCGCGCCGGGGTTGGGACAATGGGCGACCACCTGTGTCCCGTCCTGCAGTCGCATGTCAGACAGAAAGCGTTTGTAGCGGCGGATCAGGCGGGCAGGAACGAGAGGGGTTTGAAAGCGCATTCCAGAGGCTTATAGCGTAAGGAAATGACCGACAAGGAGTGCGTGATGACCAACCCAACCGCTGCGATGCTTGTGATCGGGGATGAAATCCTGTCCGGGCGCACACGTGACGCCAATATGTACCATCTCGCTGGGGAAATGACCAAGCTGGGTATCGACCTGAAAGAAGTGCGCGTGGTGAGCGACGACCCAGACGCTATTGTCGAGGCGGTGAATGGGCTGCGGGGCAGGTTTGACACCATCTTTACCTCTGGGGGCATTGGGCCAACCCATGACGATATCACCGCCGATTGCATCGCCGCCGCCTTTGGCGTGGCGATTGGCGTGCGCGAGGATGCGCGCGCGTTGCTGGCTGCCAATTATGCGTCCCGTGGGATCGAGTTGAACGAGGCGCGTCTGCGCATGGCGCGTATCCCTGATGGGGCGACGTTGATTGACAATCCGGTGTCAACCGCACCCGGTTTTACGCTGGGGAATGTGCATGTGATGGCCGGTGTTCCGTCGATCTTTCAGGCAATGGTCGCCTCTGTTGTGCCCTCGCTGACTGGCGGCGCGCCCTTGATCAGCGAGACGATCCGCGTCGATCGCCCCGAAGGCGATGTGGCTGGGCCTTTGGCCGATGTGGCCAGCGCGAATCCGACCCTGTCAATCGGATCCTACCCGTTCAACAACGCCAGCGGCATGGGGTCGAACGTCGTGATCAGGGGCAGCGACGGCGATTTGGTCGCGCGGATCGCGACAGAACTACGGGACGTGTTCGCAGGGTTCGTCGGATGACCCTGCCCGACACCAAAACGCTTTGTGACGTGCTAGAGGCCACATGGCCCGCCGCCGCAATGCACCGCACGGGTCCCTGGATGATCCGCAAAGGGGCAGGTGGTGGCAAACGTGTGTCAGCCGCGACGATGGAAAACGACGTTACCGAAGCCGACATCGCCACCGCCGAGACAGAGATGCGCGCACTTGGGCAGGACGCGCTGTTCATGCTGCGCCCCGAACACAGCGCGCTGGATCAGATGTTGGACCTGCGCGGCTATCGCGTGATTGACCCGGTCGATCTTTATGCGGTGCCAGTGGCTGCCTTGACCCGTGAACGTCTGCCGTTGGTCACGGTCTTCCATATTTGGCCCCCGCTGGCGATCATGCCCGACCTTTGGGCCGAAGGTGGTATTGGCCCGGCCCGCATCGCCGTTATGAACCGGGTCGCAGTTCCCAAAACGGCGATTCTGGCCCGCCATTCCGACCAGCCTGCGGGTGTCGGTTTTGTCGCCATTCACAATGGTATCGCGATGATCCATGCCATCGAAGTCGTACCCAGCCTGCGCCGTCAGGGTGTCGGGGCCAAGATCTTGCGGGCTGCTGCCGAATGGGCCCAAGATAACGGGGCAGCACATCTGTCACTGGCGGTAACCTGCGCGAATACAGAGGCCAATGCGCTGTATACTTCCCTTGGGATGACGGTTGTGGGACACTATCATTACCGTTTAAAATAGGCGTTACCGCATAAAATAGGGCGAAACGCCCGGAGCAGCCATGACAAAGCCAAAGAACCAGACCTCTGCCCTAGATCTGCCGATGCTCGATCCTTTGCCAGAGGCCACACAAAAATACTTTGATATCTGCACCGACAAACTGGGCATGATCCCGAATGTCTTGCAGGCCTACGCCTTTGACATCGACAAGCTGAACGCCTTTACGGCGATGTATAACGACCTGATGCTGGGCCAAAGTGGCCTTAGCAAGCTGGAACGAGAGATGATCGCCGTCGTGGTCAGTTCGATCAACCGCTGCTGGTACTGTCAGGTCGCCCATGGTGCTGCCGTGCGTCAGATTAGTGGGAATCCCGTGCTGGGCGAACGCATGGTGATGAACTATCGCACCGCCGATCTGGACGCGCGCCAACGTGCGATGCTGGATTTTGCCGCGCATTTGACGACTGCCAGCGCGACCACCGAAGAGTCCCACCGACAGGCGCTGCGCGATGTGGGGTTCAGTGATCGGGATATCTTTGACATCGCGTCTATCACCGGGTTTTACAACATGTCCAACCGTGTCGCATCGGCCATTGATATGCAGCCAAACGACGAATACCACGCCGCGCATCGGTGATCCGAAGCGCGATCATAGCGGTGGCAGCCCTTGGCACCCCTTTGGACGTCTGGGGCCTGTCCCTGAACATGCCCGGTGCTGCGGTAGAGGTCGCCAATCAGGTCAGCCGTGACGATAGCTATTTTCTGCCCACCTCGCCCTTTAGCAATGGAACGCTGGATGGGGTCGTGGCCGAAGGGGTCGTGCGCCAAACCGCGTGGAAAATCGACGAAGATGGCATCACCACCCTGCAAATCCTCGCGCCCTTGCGGGATGATCTACAGAATGACGGGTTTGAACCGCTCTACGAATGCGAGGCCCATGTCTGTGGCGGCTTTGACTTTCGCTATCAGATAGAGCTTTTGCCAGAACCTGATATGCATGTGAACCTAAGCGATTTCAGGTACTTCGCCGCAAAGAAGGGTGATGCAGGAAACGTGGAATACGTCGGTCTGGTGGTCAGTCGCAGTACCAAGACCGGCTTTGTTCAACTGACGCAGATCAGTAGTCTGGACCGTTCTGTCACCGTTACCGCCTCGACCAAGGCCCCGCCGCCGCAAACAGCACCTGTTCTGGCCGGTCCGATTGGTGCGCTGCTTGAAACCACAGGTCACGCCACATTGGACGACCTGCTTTTCAAAACCGGATCGTCCGAACTTGGCGACGAAACCTTTGCCTCGCTGGAAAATCTTGCCCAATACCTGACCGCCCGCCCGGATCGCCAGGTCAAGCTTGTCGGGCATACGGACGCCTCGGGATCGCTGGACAGCAACATCTCTCTGTCCAAACGCCGTGCCTCTGCGGTGGCGTCCACATTGGTGGAAAAATATGGTGTCAGCCCGGATCAGGTCTCGGCTGACGGCGTCGGATTTCTTGCGCCACGCGCCAGCAACCTGTCCGAAGAGGGTCGCACCCTGAACAGACGGGTCGAAGTGATCCTCACTTCGACCCAATGATCTGTCGATAGCCGCCCGATGTTACCAGACGTCTGGGCCTTTGTCGGCGAAGTGATGCACAAGAAAATCGATGAAGGCACGCACCTTGGGCTGGGTAAACCGACCCGGAGGATACACCGCATAGATCCCTTGGGTTTCGACCGGCAGTTCCTCGATCGCCTCTTCGATCAACCCATCCTTTAGCGCATCTGCGTAGAGAAAGCTGGGAAGATAGGCGATACCAAGTCCACTGATTGCGGCGTTCAACGGGGATTGCCCGTCATTCACGCTTAGCCAACCTGCTGTGCGCACCTGCCGCTTTTCGCCTGACGGCGCGGTCAGCTTCCAGACGTTACCTGACGACTGGCTGGAATAATGCAGCAGCTTGTGGTCGTTCAGATCGTCAATTTTCTGTGGACGCCCGTATTTTTCGAAATAGGCGGGCGATCCGCACGGCCATGTCAAAGCCTTCGCTGATCAATTCCACGTAGCGGTTGTTCAGCACCATGTTTACGGTGATGTCGGGAAACTCACTCAGGAAATTCCCCAGAACCGGAGACAGGTGATTGACCCCAAAATCCGTCGCCACGCTGATCCGCAACAGCCCGGATGGGGCCGATTGCATTGATGTGACCAGCGCGTCGGCCTCTCCGGCATCGTTCAACACGCGCCGCGCCCTGTCGTAATAGGCAAGCCCGATCTCGGTCGGGCTGACCCGTCGTGTGGTTCTGTTCAATAGCCGTGCCCCAAGCCGCGCTTCGAGCGACAAAACGTGCTTTGACACCGCAGATTTGGAGATCCCCATTTTCTTTGCCGCGTCCGTGAACCCACCTTGATCCACGACAGTGGCAAAGGCCTCCATTTCCGTTAGTCTGTCCATATCATACTCGTTTCTTCCTCGGCCCCTCAGACAGCATGTATCGCCTCGAATTCAGGCAGGAATGCGATGGCGACCGGACAATACTATGGTTTTATGCGGGATCGTCATGGGCTGGGAAACGCTGGCCAGACATAGCTGCGATACAGGCCCTAATCCAAAGCATCAAGATGGACTGTCCCGATAAGGGCTTCATTTATATCGAGATTTGAGATGGGGCGGACAACACAGAAACCCGCGCTTGGCCTATAATAGCCTCCAAAACCTGCCACAAGCGGCGGGCCCCGACTTGGTCGAAGGACAAGATGGGGAGAGGACAGTGGCGCCCAAAGGCGCCTCCGCGTGGCTGAACCAAGAGCTCACATGGTCTCGACACAATGACGGCGAAAAGCACGTTTCAACATATCAAGCTCAGCCCGCAAAAGATCCAGTTCAGCACGCAAGTCGTCTTCGATCGGGACGCCTGTCACCATCGTGAAACTGTCAAGCCGCTCTCCACTTTCCGGGTCATCGATCAAAAACGTCTGCACCCCATCTGACAAAAGCTCTGGCCGGATCGCGATTTTCACGGTCCAGGCACCTGGCGTTTCTGCGTCAGGTAGAATTGCCACCGTCTTGAGCGGGACTTGCAAATGGGTCACACGAATCTCTGGCGGCGTGTCACCGTCGCCTCCGCTCAGCACACCTTCCCAGATGCCTGCTTGGATTCGCGTCTTTACCAAAGAGACCTCGGCCATGCCCTGTCTTTCCTTATTCGCTTAAAGTTCCGCTCTTGGACGCCGTGTAAGTGCCACATCCCGCAGGACGATCTGGTTCATCTCGGCTCCTTCAAAGATCAGGTCCAGCCACATCCGTTCCAGTCGCTTTTCGTTCAGCTTTGTATAGGCCAGATCAAACTCAACCATCACTTCATCCGCGCCTAACGGCAGTTCCCGCACGATCTGCTCGACGTTGGGACCGTGTTTGATGTTGAGACGCGCAAAAATCTCTAACGGGCGCTCGACCTCGACCACAACCGTCAGGCGGATCAGGTGCCGACGTTCCAACCCCTGCACACCCGAATCCGGTAACTCTACCACCAGAGACAGGAACGACCCGTCAAAGCGGAAAACATCCATGCGCAATCCAAAAGGCGACAGATCGCTTTCACGAGAATTGCGCACTTGGCGCAGTGTCAGCTCTGTGACCCGGCAATCGTGAAACACCTTCACCTCACCGCCATATTGCGCCTTGGATTCCACCGCAATCATACCCAAGGGCTCTATCGGGCCGCGCCACAATTCTGGCCGATAGGCCCAATCCGTATACAACGGTTTCTGGATTGCATTTGATCCAACAGCCGGCAGCGCAAGCCGTCCTTCTGCCACATAAAGAAGCCGGTTCAGTCGACGACGGATCTCTCGCGCCTGAGTGCGCATGGTCCGCAGGGTTTCCAGATCAAGCTTTTCGGCGTTCCGCGCAACCTGACCCCAGCGCCGCAAGACGCGCCGATGAAAAATTCCACTTAACAATCCGCCTACCCGCATGATCCTGTCTCTCCCCTTCTTCGCGGATACAGTCTTTGTTTCCGGTTTAGAAACAAATAATGTCCCGGAAACAATGTGCGAAGCCGGAATTTTCCTTAGATCGGCGCATCGGCAACGCCAGTGTCTTGCAACGCCAATTCAGAGGACATGGGTGGCGTTTCCTTGCGAATCCTCGCCAAAAAGGCTTGTAATGTGGCCAACCCCTCTTGGGCGGGCAAAGGATGGTCCTTGAACCCAAGCACAGAAGCAGAGATCAGACGCCCGTTCAATTCGAACAGGCCGCGCCAATAGGTTGCCTCTATTCCTGGGATTTGAAAGCCGCTCTTGTCTGTCAGGTGAATCAAAACCGCATTGCTGTTCCGCAGAACCCCAAGAACCTTCACCGAATCCGCACGGCCATCGCGGGCCAAAACAGCGCGTCCGGGCTGCGTGGTGACAAATTTTGCCATTTGGTCCAGCATGTCAGGCGTGGCGGCACCCATGCCGCGTTGATCAACAGAGGCGGTCAAAATGCCCGGAAAAGACGGCGTCTCGTCATGGTCATCGCCGGACAAAATCGCACAGCCCCCGAGCAAGACAAAAGCTGTTTTCCCGCGCAGACGACTGGCAGATTTATCGATGCAATAGCCCTTGGGACCACCGATTACGATGGAATCATTCGCGACTGCGACGGTGCGGGTTCCAAAGGCGTATGTGGTATCCTGTTTGCTGACGACGGGGGCCGCAAGGCACCCCGCCAATCCAAGAACCGCAAAGAGCGCGGCAGACCTATTAAAGATCCATGTAAACATGACGCTCCGCTTTGCCGCCGGGGTGGGTCACAGCCCCTTTGTATGTTTCACCGACCAACTGTGAAAATTTCCACAGCGCGCCAGAGGCATAGATCGTCTCGCGCGGGCCTGCCCATGCCGCTTTTCGGGTCGCCAGTTCTTCGTCGCTGAGATCTACGGAGATTTCACCGTTGATCGCATTGATGGTGATCACATCACCGTCTTTCAGCAGGGCGATCGGACCGCCGTGAAAGGCCTCTGGCCCCACATGGCCGACACAAAAGCCCCGCGTCGCGCCGGAAAAACGCCCGTCCGTGATCAGCGCAACCTTTTTGCCCATACCCTGACCGGACAGCGCCGCGGTGGTCGACAGCATCTCGCGCATACCGGGTCCACCTGCGGGGCCTTCGTTGCGGATGACGAGGACTTCGCCTTCTTCATATTTCCGCGCCTTTACCGCCTCGAACGCATCCTCTTCGCATTCGAACACGCGGGCGGGGCCAGTGAACACCTGTTCAGCCTCGGATATGCCGGCGACCTTCACAATCGCACCAGTCGGCGCAAGGTTGCCCTTTAGCCCGACAACACCGCCGGTTTTGGTGATTGGGGTGGCGATGGGATAGATCACCTTGCCATCTGCCTCACGTTCCACCAGATCGATTTCCTCACCAATCGAGCGCCCGGTGACGGTGATGCAGTCTTCATGCAGCAGACCGGCCTTGCGCAGTTCTTTCATCACAACCGGCACACCACCTGCCTCGTAGAGGTCTTTGGCCACATAGGCGCCGCCCGGCTTCAGGTCTACAAAATACGGCGTATCCCTGAAGATTTCGCAAACGTCTTCGAGGAAAAAGTCGATACCGGCCTCATGGGCAATTGCGGGCAGGTGCAGACCGGCGTTGGTCGAGCCACCCGTGCAGGCCACGACGCGGGCCGCGTTTTGCAGGGATTTCAGCGTGACAATGTCGCGGGCGCGGATGTTCTTTTCGATCAGGTTCATGACCGCTTCGCCAGAAGCAACAGAGTAATGGTCCCGCGATTCGTAGGGCGCGGGCGCACCGGACGAGTTGGGCAGCGCAAGGCCAATCGCCTCGGACACACAAGCCATGGTGTTGGCGGTAAACTGACCACCGCAGGCACCGGCAGACGGACACGCGACGCGTTCCAGCGTGCGCAGCGCCTCGTCGGTCATATTTCCGGCCTGATGCTGGCCCACGGCCTCGAACACATCCTGAACGGTGACGTCCTTGCCATCGAGCCGACCGGGCAGGATCGAGCCGCCATAGATAAAGACCGACGGTGTGTTCAGACGGACCATCGCCATCATCATGCCGGGCAGGGATTTATCGCAGCCAGCCAGACCGACCAAAGCATCATAACAATGGCCGCGCATGGTCAGTTCAACCGTGTCGGCAATCGCCTCTCGCGAGGCCAGCGACGAACGCATGCCCTCGTGGCCCATGGCAATGCCGTCGGTGACGGTGATCGTGGTGAATTCGCGGGGCGTGCCACCGCCAGCCTTGACGCCCAGCTTGACCGCCTGCGCCTGACGGTTCAGCGAAATGTTACAGGGCGCAGCCTCGTTCCAGCAGGTCGCAACGCCGACGAACGGCTGTTGGATCTCTGCGTCACCCATGCCCATGGCATAATAGTAGGACCGGTGCGGCGCGCGCGACGGGCCTTCGGTTACGTGGCGGCTTGGCAGCCGTGATTTGTCAGTTTTACCTTTAAGCATGGCGGAGCCTCCCCAATTCGATGATTTAATCTGGAATAGCGATGGGATGCGCTGGACACAAGACAAAGGCGCGGCGATGCCTGTACCGATTGCACCGCTGCAAAAGCCGCCCTAGCTTGGACGGCATGAGCAGATCCTTCGCACCCCCCTTTGAGTCCTTCGTCGCGCCCGCCCGCGTGCGACCCCAGCTTTGGCGGCTGATGATTGGGCTTTTGGTCTGTGCGGGCATGATCCTGTTCGGATCTTTCGGCTTGCTTTTGGGTGTTGGAAATCTGTTGGGCCAGCCCCGTGCCTGGGTGTTCGAGGTGATGGGCGGCGAGACTGTCGCGCACACCCATCTGATCCTGTTCAGTTTTATCGCCATGGCTGCCGGACCAGTCCTTGCAGCGTGGTATCTGCACAAACGAAGCGCGGCCAGCCTGTTTGGCCGGGGATCCTGGGTTATCCATGATTTTGCCTATGCGGTCCTGATCTGTGCGCCGCTGCTTGGTCTGAATTTGCTAATCTGGTCACTCTTCTATGACGCTGTGCCAAACCTTAACCTGTCCCTGTGGTGGATGGCCTTGCCGCTGAGCCTGATTGGGCTTTTTATCCAAACAGGCGCGGAAGAGCTTTTGTTCCGGGGGTATCTGCAGCAACAACTGGCCGCGCGGTTCCGCTCTCCTTTGATCTGGTGCCTGTTTCCCAGCCTGCTGTTCGGGCTGGTGCATTACGACGAAACCTTGCCCGGTCAAACGATCTGGCTTGTCATCGCCGCCACCGGGCTATTCGGTCTTGCCGCCGCTGACCTGACCGCACGCACCGGTAGTATCGGCGCGGCTTGGGGGTTTCACTTTGCCAACAACATCGCGGCGCTGACTTTGGTGTCGCTGCAAGGCAGCCTGAACGCCATCTCTCTCTTTGTGACACCCTATACGGACAAGGATGCCGATCTGTTCTCGCTATTCGTGTCGGATATGCTGACAACGGTCGTGATCTGGCTGATCCTGCGACGGATGTTGTCTCGGTGATTGTATTCTGGCCTTGACCTGATTATCTCTCTGCCGCATCGCGTGACGCTGGAAGGCTGCTATGAACTGGATCAACAACTACGTTCGCCCCAAGATCAACTCGCTGTTTTCCCGGCGTGAAGTCCCGGAAAACCTTTGGTCGAAATGTGACGAATGTGGCACTATGCTGTTCCACCGCGAATTGTCGGACAATCTGAACGTCTGCACAAACTGCAACCACCACATGGCCATCACCCCGCGCGACCGGTTTGCCAACCTGTTCGACGGGGGCAGTTTTGCCGAAATCGCCGTGCCAGAACCCATCGCAGACCCGCTGCATTTCCGCGACCAAAAGAAATACCCGGATCGGATGCGCGCGGCCCAGAAAGGCACAGGCGAAGTCGAGGCGATGCTGGTGGCCCAAGGTGAGATTGGGCGCACGCCTGTTATCGCTGTGGCGCAGGATTTCAGCTTTATGGGCGGGTCGATGGGCATGTATGTGGGCAACGCGATCGTCGCCGCCGCCCAGCGCGCGGTCGAGGCCAATCTGCCGCTGATCCTGTTTTCCGCCGCCGGGGGCGCGCGGATGCAAGAGGGTATCCTCAGCCTGATGCAAATGCCGCGTACGACTGTCGCTGTGCAAATGCTGAAGGAAGCGGGCCTGCCCTATATCGTTGTGCTCACCCACCCCACCACGGGCGGTGTCACGGCCAGCTATGCCATGTTGGGCGACGTGCATATCGCTGAGCCAAACGCGCTGATCTGCTTTGCCGGCCCGCGCGTGATCGAGCAAACCATTGGCGAGAAACTGCCCGAGGGGTTCCAGCGCGCTGAATATCTGCTGGATCACGGTATGTTGGACCGGGTCACCAACCGCAAGGATATGCGCGACGAACTGATCACCATCATCCGCATGTTGCGAGGCATGACGCCCGCGATAAAAGGGGATCTTCCCCCGCCTGATCCCGAACCAGAGATGGCTGACGCGACAGCCCTTGAACCTGCGGCAGACACTCAGGTGATACACCCAGAACCGGCAGAAAAAGCGTGATTTCGGAAATGACTTCAAAAGTGGCCCCGACAGCAACCAACTCTGACGCCTTGTTAGAGCGGATGATGTCGCTGCACCCCAAGATCATCGACCTGACGCTGGACCGTGTCTGGCGTCTGCTTGCGACCCTCGACAACCCGCAGAACCGGATGCCGCCGGTGATCCATATTGCGGGTACCAACGGCAAAGGATCTGTGCAGGCCATGTTGCGCGCCGGTCTGGAAGGCGCGGGCAAAAAGGTTCACGCCTATACCTCGCCCCATCTGGTGCGCTTTCACGAACGGATCCGGCTGGCAGGAGAGTTGATTACAGAGGCCGATCTGACACAGCTGCTGGACGATTGCGTTGCCGCCAATGGCAGCGAAGGGATCACCTATTTCGAGATCACCACCTGCGCTGCCCTGCTGGCCTTTGCCCGCACCCCGGCAGATTACACCCTGCTAGAGGTCGGCCTTGGCGGGCGTCTGGATGCAACCAACGTGATTGATGCGCCCGCTCTGACCGCCATCACGCGGATCTCTATCGATCACCAGCAATATCTGGGTGACACATTGGAAGAGATCGCCTTTGAAAAGGCGGGTATTCTGAAAAAAGGCGTACCTTGTATCGTCGGACGTCAGGAAGACGCCGCCCTTGAGGTGATCGAACGTCAAGCCGCCCGCGTTGGCGCGTCGCTGATCATCTATGGCCAGCATTGGCATGTCTGGGAAGAGCGCGGGCGTTTGGTGTTTCAGGACGAAACCGGGCTTGTGGACCTGCCCTTGCCGACCCTGCGCGGTCAGCATCAGATCGACAACGCGGGTATCGTGATCGCCGGCCTTCGACAGCTGGGTTATGACGAGGCCGCCTGCGAGGCTGCGCTGCGCGATGTCTACTGGCCCGCACGCATGCAGCTACTGACCCAAGGCCCCCTGTCAGAAATTGCGCCACGGGCAGAGATTTTTCTGGACGGCGGGCATAATCCGGGCGCCGGGGTTTCGATTGCCGCCACGTTGAAAAACCTGCCGGATCGCCCGTTGCATGTGATCTGTGGGATGCTGAACACAAAGGATGTGGGTGGCTACCTCTGCTCTCTCGCGCCGCTGGTGACGCATCTTTATGGGGTCTCTATTCCCGACCAGACCGCGACTTTGCCTGCGGCTTTGACCGTCGCGGCGGCGCGGGAGCAGGGGATCACCACAGATGAGGCCGTCAGCGTCGAGGCCGCTGTCACCGCCATTGTTGCCCAAGACCCGACGGCGCGGATCCTGATCTGTGGCTCGCTTTACCTTGCAGGAACCGTGTTGCGCGAGAATGCGTAAGACAGGGATTGGGGAACGCTCTGATACCGCCAGCGGGGGTATATCGGGCCGTTGAAATCCCGGCGTTATGCGTCGCCCCAGCCCGCGCTTTGCATTTCACGCAGACGGCTGGCGGTGCGTTCAAATTCGAATACGCCCTCGCCTTCCATATACAGTTGCTCTGGGATGTCAGCGGCGCTTGCGATCAGGCGGGTCTTTGCCTCGTAGAGGGTGTCGATCAGGGTCACAAAGCGTTTGGCTTCGTTAAAGTTGCTGCGACCCAGACGCGGGATATCTTCAAGGATCAAAACGCGCACCGCGTCTGTGATGGCCAGATAATCCGCCGCCCCCAAAGGTTGCCCGCACAGAGTCCAAAAGGCGACCCGCGCGACGCCGTTCTGGAATTTCGACAGCTCGACCGTGCGGCCCTTGACGGTCAACACCAGCGGCGCAGACACACCACCGCTGAGATCAGTCCAAATGCTGTCAATCGCGGCGCGAGCCGCGGCATTGGCGGGCGAAAAATACGTCTGCGCCTCGGCCAGACGATGCTGGCGGTAGTCGGTGGGGGATTCCAGATGGTGCACCACCATCCGGGTCTTGATCTGCTCGATAAACGGCAGGAACAGCGCGCGGTTCAGCCCGTCTTTGTATAGGTCATCGGGGATGCGGTTCGAAGTGGTCACAACCACGACCCCGGCGGCAAAGAGCGCCTCAAACAGACGCCCGACGATCATCGCATCGGTGATGTCGGTAATCTGCATCTCGTCAAAGCATAGCAGACGCACCTCGCCTGCCACCGCATCCGCCACAGGTTTCAACGCATCGTCCACACCGCGTTGACGCGCGGCGTGCATCCCGGCGTGGATTTCCTGCATGAAGGCGTGAAAATGCACGCGCCGCTTGGCCTGTGTCGGAACATGTTCAAAGAACAGATCCATCAAAAAGGATTTGCCACGCCCCACACCACCCCAGATATAGGCCCCCTTCGGCGGCTCGGGCGCTTTGGAAAACAACCCGCCCAGCAGCCCTTTTTTCTCTGGCGCGGCGGCGAAATACGTGCGGATATCCTCAAACACGGGCAGAACCGCGTGTTGTGCGGGATCGGCGGTGATTTCACCACGGGCGACCATCTGGTCGTAGATATGCTGCATCTGCTCTGACATAGAGACCTTTTAATCCCGCCCGTGGCATAAGGAAAGTTGATGCGTTATCGCAACTTTAGGCATTTGACGCCCGGCGTCGTTTAGAAGACTGTCCCCAAACCTCTAATCGGTAGAAAACATGCCCCAAACACGTCCGTCGCTGATGACCCCAGTTTTAATCGGTGGGTGTTTCATCATTTTGATCAGCTTTTCAATCCGTGCCAGTTTCGGGGTGTTCCAGATCCCGATTGCGACAGAATTTGGCTGGTTGCGGGCCGATTTTTCCATGGCAATTGCGATTCAGAACCTCGCGTGGGGGATCGGCCAGCCGCTGTTTGGCGCATTCGCGGAAAAATTCGGGGACCGACGCGCGCTGGTGCTGGGCGCACTGGTCTATGCGGCGGGTCTGGTGTTGTCGTCGCTGGCGGTCACGCCGGGGCAACATTGGTTTCTGGAAATCCTCGTGGGATTTGGCATTGCGGGCACCGGTTTTGGCGTTTTGCTGGCGGTGGTTGGACGGGCCGCAAGCGACGAAAACCGATCTATGTCGCTGGCGATCATCACGGCGGCAGGCTCTGGTGGGCAGGTGGTCGGCCCACCTTTGGCGCAGTGGATGCTGGGCTTTATGCCGTGGCAGTCGGTGTTTATCGTCTTTGGCGTGATGATCCTAAGCGTCTTTTTGCTGCTGCCAATGATGCGCACCCCGCCCGTCAGCAAGGCCCAACTGGAAGAGTCGATGGGCGCGATCCTGAAGAAAGCCCTGCGCGATCCATCCTACTCGCTGATCTTCCTTGGCTTCTTTTCCTGCGGTTATCAGCTTAGTTTTGTAACCGCGCATTTTCCCGCGCTGATCACCGAGATGTGCGGGGCGATTGACCCCTCTGGTACCTTGGCCTCGCTTGGGATTGGGGATACCTCTGCGCTGGGGGCCGTGGCGATTTCAATCATTGGACTGGCGAATATCGCGGGCACTCTGACGGCGGGATGGCTGGGAAAGTATTATTCCAAGAAATACCTGCTGGCCGGGATCTACACGGGACGCACAATCTTTGCGGCGCTGTTTATCCTGTTCCCGATCACGCCTACCACGGTCGTGCTGTTCTCGGTGGCGATGGGGTCACTTTGGCTGGCCACGGTGCCGCTGACCAGCGGTCTGGTCGCCCATATCTATGGGTTGCGATACATGGGCACGTTGTATGGGATCATCTTTTTCAGTCACCAGCTTGGGTCGTTTGTCGGCGTCTGGCTGGGAGGGCGGATGTATGATCTGCATGGCGACTACACCGCTGTCTGGTGGGTCGGCATTGCGGTGGGCGCGTTCAGCGCCATTGTGCATTTGCCAATCAGGGAACAGCCGCTAAACGCGCGCACCGCCTAACGCAGGATCGTCTGAAACGCAGCCATAACCGCATCAGGATGGGTAAAGGCCAAAGCGTGCCCCGCGCCCTTGACCTCTGCCTGAAGCGCGTGCGGGTTCCATTCGGCCAGAACATCGCGGGACACCAAGGGGATGACCGTGTCAACGCTGCCCCAGATCGCAAAAACCGGCATCTGCATGGCCGCAAGATCGCGGTGATCCTGTTCCAGTTGCTCTGCCAAGAGGTTGCGCTGACTGGATAGAACCGCAGGCAGATAGCCACGCCGCGCAATCTCGTTGCGTTGATAGCGACCAAAGCGTGTGACGATCTCTGGCACGTCTTTCTGGCCGCGAAACCCCTGCATCAGATTGAACCCGCCCAGCGCAAGGAATAGCCAATCCCCAAAGGCGCGGGTTTTTTGCGCCACGCTTGCCACGGTGCCGGGGCGGTGCATCATTCCGGCCGGGGCCAGCAGTACAACGCCCGCCACACGATCCGGCAGCGCATTGGCAAAGACGGTCGCGATGCTGCCACCCATCGAATAGCCAAACAGCGTGATCGGCATGGTCACCTTTTGATCGTCCAGAAGATCGCGCAGTTGATTGATGAAAAAGCGACGATCCTGTGCGCCCTCGGGTCTGTCGGAATACCCCCGCCCGTAAAGGTCGTAGGTCAGCACACGAAAGCCCAGTTTTGCCAGCGTGGGAACCAGTTCTGACCAGACATAGCTTGGCGTCGTAAGACCGTGGATGCAAACCAGAACGGGGCCGTTTTTGGGACCAGACCATTCGTAATGAGTGAACCCGCCGGGCAGACGCGCATATTCGCCGGGGGCATTTGCGCGCTCTTCGTTGGTCATGGCGGGCTTGAGCCGTTCGGCCACAAAGGGCGCAGCGGCAAGGATCGCCAGTATGGCAAGCGTCCAGATCAAGCGGCCTCGGCTGCGCTAAGCAAACCCTCTTGCACCAGACGCTCTGCCAGACCTTCGGGGTGTTCGAACAGATGCCCCTGCCAGCCACGCGCATGGGCTGCGGCGATGTTATCGGCGCGGTCATCGATGAAGAACAGACCATGCGGCGCAAACTGCGGCAAAGTCTGTTCCACATGGGCGTAAATCGCCGGATCGGGTTTCATCAGCGCCAGATGGCCAGAGACAAAACGGTGGTCAAATTCGGTGAGGATCGGAAAGTGTTGGTCTGCCAGTGCCAGCGTGCTGACTCCGAAATTTGACAGCGCATAGGTCGGCACACCCTTGGCACGCAGGGCCCGCAGCATCCGTGCGGAATGGGGAATATCGGGGCTGAGCATGTCGATCCAATGCTTTTCCCACAGCAGAACCTCGTCGTGATAGTCTGGGTTCGCCTCAGCCAATTCACGCACCAGCGTTGGCATATCCGCACCAAGGTCAACGCGGTCGTTCATACCCATCAGATCCACATTGGCGAACAGGTCTTTACGCCGGGCCTCGCCCAGCAGGCGGTCAAATTCGCGCAAAGGGTGCCATTCGACCAGAACATTGCCGATGTCGAAAATCACTGCCTCAATCGCCATTCCGGCCTCCTGCCTCTATGTTTTGCTTTGCCGCGCGGCCACAATCAACGCCTTGTCCAATGCCGCCAGAAAGCGCGAGCGGTCGGCCTTGTCAAAGCCTTTCCCACCGCCTTGGCGAAACGGATCCGCCGCGCGCAGATCCGTCATCAGATCGCGCATAGCCAGAACATTGCCGATATTGGCAGAGGTCAGCGGCTCGCCATTGTGTTTGATCACCTGCGCGCCCGCCTCGACGCATTTCGCAGCCAAGGGGACGTCACCCGTCACCACCACATCGCCGGGCCCGGCACGATCTGCGATCCACATATCGGCCACATCGGGGCCATCGGGGACAAAGACCATCTCGACCAGCGGATTGGCAGAGGGGCGCAGACCGCCGTTACAGACCATCGCCACCTTGGTCCGGGTCCGCGTGGCGACCTTTTCGACCTCGTCCTTTACGGGGCAGGCATCTGCATCCACATAGATCATCTAGCGGTACAGGGCCTCTGCGTGAAAGCCGATGTGATCCTCCATAAAGGACGACACAAAGAAGTAGCTGTGATCATAACCGGGCTGCATGCGGAATTCGCCCTGCTGGCGCTTGGCGGCCATGGCATGGGCAAAGGTCTCGGGTTTCAACAAGTCAAGGAACTGGTCGTTCGTGCCGGTGTCGATCAGCATCGGCCCGTCGAAACCCTTGTCAGCCATCAGAACGCTCGCGTCATGGGCGGCCCATCTGGTTTCATCGTCCCCAAGATAGGCACCAAGTTGCTTGCGACCCCAGTCACTGCCCGTCGGATTGCAGATCGGCGAGAACGCAGAAACGCTGCGGAAACGACCGGGCAGGCCCATTGCCATGGTCAGCGCCCCGTGCCCGCCCATCGAGTGACCGGTGATCGCCTGACGATCCGCGTCCAGCGCAAATTCTGAGAGCACGGCCTCTGTCAGATCCTTGGTGATGTAGTCCCACATCTGAAAATGCGGTTTCCACGGGTCTTGGGTCGCGTTCACATAGAACCCCGCGCCCTGCCCCAGATCATAGGCGTCATCATCGGCCACACCCTCGCCGCGCGGCGAGGTGTCGGGAAAGATCACCGCGATGCCCGCCTCTGCGGCCCACGCCTGCGCACCCGCTTTGGTCATGGCGTTTTCATGGGTGCAGGTCAGGCCAGAGAGATACCACAGCAGCGGAACTTCGTCCGATTTCGCCTCTGCTGGCAGGAACAGCCCAAAGGTCATGTCGCAATTGGTCGAGGACGCATCGTGTTTGTACACACCCTGAACGCCGCCAAAGCAGGCATTTTCCGAAATTTTTTCCATCGCGTGTACTCCCATATTCTTGACCACCTCGCTACTGGAAGGCGGTCCGTTCGGCAAGCCACGCCAAAACCAGCGAGACCGTGACAATCGAAAATGCGGTCGAGATCAGGATCGTGGCAGACACTCGCTGTGGCGCGACACCATAGTGCTGGGCCACCATATAGATGTTGCCCGCCGTGGGCAGCGACGCAGAGGCGATCATGACGGCCGCAGCATAGGGTTCAAGCGGCCAGATCACCAGCGCGGCAAGGGCGATGGCCACGGGGTGCAGGATCAGTTTCACAAAGCTGAGCCATCCGGCGACCGAAACACGCTCTGCCGATTTGCTGGCCAGCGAGGCCCCAATGGCAAACAGCGCACCGGGCGTGGCAGCCGCGCCAAGAAGCGAGACGAATTCGTTTAGCGGCACCGGGATCGGGATTTGTAGCGCCGACCACGTGAACCCCAGTGTGATCGCGATCAGCATCGGGTTGGTGACAAGCCCCTTGCCCACCGTTTTAAGCGCGGAGATGGCAGTGCCATCACCCCGGCTGCCTGTGATCAGAATGACGATAAGCGATCCAAACACCAGCAGATCCACCGCCAGCATCATCATGATATAGCCAACCGCGGCCTCTCCCATGATCAGCGCCAGCATGGGAATCCCAAGAAAGCCAATGTTGCCAATCACTGCGCATTGCGCCTCGACTGCGCCCTCGGCGATGGGAAGACCACGCCACAAGGCAGCGGCGTTTGCGATCAGATACACAAAGGTCGTGGCCCAGAGATAGACCATGATAAAGCGCAGCTCGAAGACCTCACCAAAGCTGAGATTGGCGGAAAAGCGAAACAGCATGGCCGACAGGGCAAAGAAAAAGACAAAGCGGGTCAGGGCGGCCGTGGCAGATTCAGAGAAAAACTTCATCGCGGCAGCGGCATAGCCGATCCCGATGAGCATAAAGAACGGCAGGGTCTTTAGAAAAATCTCAACCATTATTCGCCCCTAGCACAGGCTTTGACGGTCGGAAATGGGCGTTGTGATTGTTCACGCCTGATGTGGCCCCGAGGCGTCGTGATGGACAGCAAAGCCGCCAAGCCAAATCGTCGAACAGAACACAGAAGAGCGGCGGTCAGTGCTGTTCCAGGCTCTAGCCTCCGCCAATAATCGCCCCCGCTGCAAAGACCAGCGCACCGCCGAGGACCACCTGGAACGTGGCGCGCAGAAATGGCGTGTCCATGAACTTATTCTGAATCCAGACGATCGCCCAGAGTTCAATGAACACGACCACAAAGGCGATGATCGTCGCGGTCCAGAACTCGGGGATAAGATAGGGCAGCGCATGGCCCAACCCACCAAGCGTCGTCATCACGCCAGCGGCAATGCCCCGCTTCCACGGAGAGCCACGACCAGAGAGTTCGCCATCATCCGACGCGGCCTCGGTAAAGCCCATGGAAATCCCGGCCCCGATACTGGCCGCCAGACCCACCAGAAAGGTCGTATGCGTGTCCTGCGTGGCAAAAGCCGTGGCAAAGATCGGGGCCAGCGTGCTAACAGAGCCGTCCATCAGCCCGGCCAGACCCGGCTGCACCCATGTCAGCAGGAATTGCCGTTTGGCGGTGCGCTCTTCGGCGCCGATGGTGTCTTCGTCCAGATGCTGTTCGGCCAGACTGTCGGCCTTGTCGCCATGCCCGGCCTCTGCGGCGGCCAGATCGCCCAGCAACTTGCGGGTATCGGCATCCTGTGTGCGCGCGGCGGCCTTGCGATAGAACGTCTCTGCGTCCCGCTCCATCGCTTCGGCCTCATCCCGCATCCGGTCGATCCCGAGGTTTTCGATCAACCACACCGGGCGGCGCGCATAAAAGCCGGACACATGTTCACGGCGCAGCAGGGGGATGACATTTCCAAACCGTTTCTGGTGCAGATCAATCAGACGGCGGCGATGGTCATCTTCTTCTTTGGCCATTCCGTCAAAGATCGCCGCAGATCCGGGATATTCGCCGCGCAACCGCTCTGCATACATACGATAGATCTGGGCGTCGTCTTCTTCAGACGAAATCGCCAGTGCCAGGATCTCTTGCTCGCTCAGATCGGAAAACCTGCGACGGCCCATAATGCCAGTGATCATCTTCGAATCCCATTTTAGAACCATTCTAATGTAACGGTATAATGGCCGAGATCAAGCACCGAGGTCGCGTCTGGTAGAATCCCTTGCCGAAACTGAACCGAGTAGTTTATGTTCGCTCTCTGGAACGCAAGAGGATCCAATGACAGCAAAGCCAGCGATCAAGCGCGGACGCAAGTTCGATCAGGTGCTGGACGGCGCGCGTCAGGTGTTTTTGGCCGACGGGTTTGACGGCGCAAGTGTCGATGACATCGCCCGCGCCGCCAAAGTCTCCAAGGCCACGCTCTATAGCTATTTCCCGGACAAACGCTTTCTGTTCATGGAGGTCGCCAAACAGGAATGCCAAAGGCAGGCCGACGCCGCCATTGCCCGGATGGAAATGTCCGGCCCCTCACCCGAAGTCCTGTTCGAGGCCGCCTCGCATATGGTGCGGTTTTTCCTGTCAGATTTCGGGCGGCAGACCTATCGCATTGCCGTGGCCGAAAGCGAACGCTTTCCCGAGATCGGGCAGGCGTTTTACACGTCTGGCCCCACCATCGCCCGCGATGCCCTGACCGCCTATTTGAGTCAACGGATTGCCGCCGGGGAATTGGTTATCGACGATATAGACCTTGCCGCGGACCAGTTCATCGAGCTGTGCAAAGCCTCGCTGCACACCAAATTGATGATGGGCGTCACAACCCATTTCACCGACGCCGAGGTCGACCGGGTGATCCATGGCGCGGTAGAGATGTTCACGGCGCGCTACGGTGCCAAGGATCACGCCCGCTAGTCGATCCGGCGCAGGTACAGCTGGTTGTTCTCGCGCCGCGTTTCAAAGCGTTTCAGCTCTTTCACCAGATCGCTCAACTTGGTCTTGCCGTAGGTGCGTGTGTCGAAATCGGGGTTGGCGGCGACGATGCTGGATCCGATGCGCCCCAGCAGATACCATTCGTCATCCTGATCAATCTTATCCATGGCGTTCAGGATCAGCGGGATCACATCGGTGATCGGAGAGCGCGCCTTGGATGCCGTGCGTGGCGCGCCTTTGGCAACGGGTTCAGGTTCGTCAACAATATTTTCCAGTGTCACAAACCGGTTGCAGACGTTTTTCAGCGATTGCGGCGTCTTTTCCGCGCCAATGCCGATCACGTCGAGGCCCTGTTCTCGAATGCGGCTGGCAAGGCGGGTAAAGTCACTGTCAGACGACACCAGCACAAACCCGTCAAAACGGTCCTGATGCAGGATATCCATCGCGTCGATCACAAGGCCGATGTCGCTGGCGTTCTTGCCCTTTGTGTTTGCCGATTGCTGATACGCGACCAGCCCGAGGATCATCGATTTCTCGTGCCAGCCCTTCAACTGCCCACTGGACCAGTCGCCATAGACCCGGCGCAGGCCCGGTTCGCCATAGGTGGTGACCTCTTTGAAAATCGCCTCGGCGTATTTGGCCGGGATGTTGTCGGCGTCGATCAATACAGCATAAAGCGGGCGGTCGCGGTCCGACATTGTGTTTCCTTTCAAGCGGCGCGCTGCGCAAGCCTATGTGATATCCGACTCATGACACAGGCCAAGGCGTATCGCAAATGCAGGTGCGCCTTGGATGGATAGAGCGTCTGGGCAAACGATCATTGCACGCCTTTTTCCCATTCCTGCGGAAGATGGGTTTTCTTACCCACAGGCCTTGATAGATTGTCTGTGGAAAGAATCGAGGCATTGGGCCCAACCCTTATTCCCGCTAAGGTTGAAATCAAAAGGAGAGACCCGTCATGACATGGAAGTTCACAGTGGTGGCTCTCTTGAGCATAAGCGCCTGCACAATGACCGGGGTCAGCGGCGCAAAGCCTGCTAATAAAGGGTCGTGCAATGCCAAGGCCTATAGTTATTTGCGGGGTCAACCGCAGTCTGCCGTTGAAAAGATTGCCTTCGACCAGCCCGCGAGAATCACACGGCTTGGCGACATTGCCTCTAGCGACACCAATCCCGAACGGGTCACCTTCACGATTGACAAGCTGGACAATGTGGTGAGAATCAAATGCGGCTAGGGCATAGGTATCTGCGTTAACCGACTGCGTTTTTGACAGGCCTTGCAGGGACACCCCCGCTGGGCCTTTTCCTCTGGTCCGACTCGACTCGTCACCTTGTGCGGCCTAAATTGGAACAAAAAGCGAACACCTAGTAAAATGCCCAACCGCCGAATCCTGTCCCTCTGGTTTCCCCGACTTGCCGCCGAGCGGCTGCTACGGCTTGATCGTGGGCATATGGATGCGCCTTTTGCGGTTGTGAAAGACCAGAACAACATGCAGGTGCTGGCCTCGCTGTCCCTGCAAGCTGAGGCAGAGGGGCTGATCCCCGGCCAACCCTTGCGTGATGCGCAGGCCATGTGTCCGCAACTGATCACGCGCCTGTCCAATCCACTGGCAGAGGCGAATTTCCTTACCGTTCTGCGCCGCTGGGCCAGCAAATTCTCGCCCTGGGTCGCAGAAGAAATCCCCAATTCACTGGTTATCGACCTGACAGGCTGTGCGCATCTGTTCGGCGGCGAAGAGGCGCTGTTGCATCAAATCGAGGATGAATGCACCGATCTAGGTCTGAGTGTGCAATGCGGTGTGGCAGATACGGTTGGCGCGGCATGGGCCTTGGCGCGCTATGCCGGACAACCCGCGCCCATGACCCGCACGGGGGATGCGATCGATCAAGAGGCCTATGCCACCCGCGCCCGCGCCACCAAACGCCGCAACTGGGAACGGGGCGGGGCCGCGCCCAAGGTCGACGGCCCGACCCATCGCCCCAATCGCATCGCCCCCGCCGGCAAGACGCATTCTGTGCTTGCCCCCCTGCCCATCGCCGCCCTGCGCATCAGCAATGACACCGTCACCAGCCTTGGACGGCTTGGCCTGCGCTGCGTTGGCGATCTTAGCGGCACGCCCCGCGCCGCCCTTGCCCGCCGCTTTGGTCGCGATCTGGTTCGGCGTCTGGATCAGGCCCTTGGCAGCGAACCGGAACCGGTCTCACCCGCCCGCCCCGCCTTGCATTTCGCGGTACGGCTGACCCTGCCAGAACCCATCGGGCAGGAAAGCGACATCAGCGCCGGGATTGATCGCCTGCTGCCAGAGTTGGAAAAGCGTCTGGTCCTCAAAGGGCGCGGGGCGCGGCGGGTGCGCTTGCAGCTGTTTCGCAGCGATCAGACCATGCAATCCGTCGAGGTTGGCCTTGCCCGTCCCTCTGCCGACCCGGACCGGATCAAGCCGCTGCTGGTGATGAAGCTGTCCGATATCGACCCTGGCTTTGGCATCGACTGCCTGCGCCTGGAGGCCCATGTGACCGAACCCGTCCACGCCCATCAGCACCGCGGCCATATGGAGGCCGCCGCAGATGGGCGCAACCGCCAGCAGGCCGGGCCGGGGATGGATGATCTGATTGGCCGGCTTGGCGCGCGCATCGGGTTGGAACGCATCACCCGCGCCCATCCTGCTGACAGCAATATTCCCGAAAAGACCTCTCACCGTGTCGCCGCCGCATGGTCAGAGCCTGCGCACGACTGGCCAAAGGCCCCGACGCCACGCCCGTTGATGATGTGTCGCCCCGAGCCCGTTCACGCGGATGACACCCCCGCCCTGCCCGCGCAGTTTCGCTGGCGTCGGCGCAATTTCAGCACCGTGGCCGCCAGCGGACCTGAACGGATCTCGCCCGAATGGTGGCTGGATGATCCCGACTGGCGCTCTGGTGTGCGCGATTACTGGCAGGTGACAACAGATACCGGAGAGCGCCTGTGGCTCTATTATGCTCATGGAGGCACCATGTCGTCGGGCTGGTTCTGTCAGGGGGCCTTTGCCTGAAAACAGGAAAAGCCCGCCGGAAATGGCGAGCTTTTCGAAACTGGGAAAACCGACGGCCCGGATTTAGTGGGGGCTATGATACAGGACCGTCAGCGTTACTCGTACTTGGTATGCCCTCTTTATCCACACTAAAGGGGGCAGTGCTATGATATGGCAGCGACTGTTTCCCGTTCATTTCAAGGCCAAAAAAAGACAGGGTTGCCGTGGCATTAAACAGCTCGCCCCAAGAGGCACACGAGAAAGGCCACAAAGAAAAACCCGCCATCCTTTCGGAGGGCGGGCGTTTGCGAAATAAGTACCCCGGTGTGGCAGACTGGGTGGGGGCTATGATACTGCCGCACCGGGGGGTTAGCTCTTATTTGCTACAAGTGTTGTATCGCGTTTAATCGCGGCGAGATCAGGGTCGGCAAAAGACAATGCAGCGGTCATTTTACGGCAATTGCAGGGCCATGCTTGATTTTATCCGGCTTACTCGCCAATCTGTCGAAATGACGGTTCAAACACCCACGCAATTCAACCGCCCCAAGTTCCCCGAGCAGGTCTCTTTTGACCGTCAAGAGCTTGGGGTGATCCTTGGCCTTTACGGTCGCATGGTCGCCGCCGGAGAATGGCGCGACTACGGGATTTCCGCCCTGCACGAAGTGGCGGTGTTTTCCGTGTTTCGCCGCACCGCCGAGAACCCGCTGTACCGGATCGAAAAACGCCCCAAACTGCGCCAGAAACAGGGGCTATATGCGGTGATCGGGATCGACGGTCAGGTGCTGAAACGCGGGCACGATCTAAAAACAGTGCTGCGTGTGCTGGAACGAAAGTTGATCCGCAGCGTCGACTGATGTGCTGCGTGCCCTGATCCGTTCGGTCACAACCGCTTGCGCGATGTCACAGGTCCATCGCCCACAGCCTCTATCCGCAGAACCGCCTTGGCAATCGGTTCGTAGGACACAGCCATCGCATTGGCGTTGGCATGGATCATCGTCTCTGCATCCACCACCATCGCCACATGGCCTTTCCAGAACAGCAGATCCCCCCGCTGCAAAACAGCATCCGGGGCAAGAGCCGTGCCCAAAACCGCCTCTTGCAGATCACTGTCACCCGGACAAGCCTGCCCGACCGCCATCAGGGATGCCTGCACCAAGCCGGAACAATCGATCCCGCGAGATGAATTGCCGCCCCACAGATAGGGCACCCCAAAATGCAACTGTGCCGCAGTCACCGGATCGGCAAAGCGTTTGTCGATCGGCCAAAGATGCCTTTTGGGGATGAATGTGCCCTGCGCAGTCTCGAAAAAATTCGGCACATGAGACACGATTTCCAGCGCATTGCCAAAAACCAGCGACTGCACATCCGGGGATTTGATGTCGGGCTTTGAATAGGCATGGCTGCCGGGCACGGCGACCCAATGGGTCGGGGTAAAATCCTCTACCAGAGCCTCGGCTTTGACATAGCCAACATACCCATCCTTTTGCCCCCGCACAAAGGCATAGCCATCGCGCGTGTCATAGACCGTGACGGCATCCCCCATCAGCGCCTGCCTGTCCCGAGCCCCACCCGGCGCACGCAGCAGATCGACGCAGGGCCGGCCGACGCGGCGGGTTTCACCGTCGCTATACCGAGGGGCATCAATGCTGCCCTTCAGGTAGGACGCGGCAACATAGGCGTTTGCGGGGGTCAGGCGTCTGTCCATCAGAAATCCAACATCTTGGGCAGAGCCTCTAACAGAGCCCGCGCGCCTTGACCCACCCCGCCCTTTGGGCGACCTGGCGCACCAGAGGGTTGCCACCCATAAACGTCGAAATGCATATAGTGCGGCGTGTCGCGCACAAATCGCTTCAGGAACAAGGCCGCCGTGATTGACCCGGCAAAACCGCCTTTGGGTGCATTGTCCAGATCGGCGATACCGGGTTCTATCATCGGCTCGTACGGGGTGTGAAAGGGCATCTCCCAAACAGGGTCCGCCGACGCGAGCGCCCCGGCGCGCAAGGCATCCGACAGCGCGGGGTCCGTTGCATAAAACGGCGCAAGGTCCGGACCAACAGCGACGCGCGCAGCCCCTGTCAACGTTGCCATCGAGACGATCAGATTTGGTTTTTCCTCATCCGCAAAAGCAAGCGCATCCGCCAAGACCAGCCGCCCCTCGGCATCCGTATTGTTGATCTCGACCGTCAGCCCGGCGCGCGATGTCAGAATATCACTGGGACGAAAGGCAGAGCCATCAATGGCATTTTCCACCGCCGGGATCAGAACGCGCAGCCGCAGCGGCAGGTTCAGCGCCATGATCATCTGGGCCAGACCCAGCACTGTAGCAGCACCGCCCATGTCCTTTTTCATCAACCCCATAGAGGCGCCCGGCTTGATGTTCAGCCCGCCCGTGTCAAAGCACACGCCCTTGCCCACCAGCGTCAGCCTTGGACCTGCCTTACCCCAGCGCATGTCCAGCAGGCGGGGCGCCTGAACCGAGGCGCGGCCAACAGTGTGGATCATCGGAAAATTCTGGTCCAGCAAGGCATCCCCGACACAGGTCTGGATCGTCGCGTCAAACTCTGCGGCCAGATCGCGCACCGCCTGTTCCAGCGCCTCTGGCCCCATGTCGTTGGTCGGCGTATTGATCAGATCGCGCGTCAGTCCCTCTCCTCCTGCTATGGCCTCGATCCGGTCCGCATCCACACCCTCGGGGCATTTCAGCGCGGCACCGGGCCCCCGCTGATCCTTGTAGCGGTCAAACCTGTACCGCTCTAGCAGCCAGCCAAGCGCCTCTTCACTAGGGTCAAGCCCGGCCAGCCCGCCCTCTATATGATAACAGCCGTCGGGCAGCTTCGCCTGCGCAGCCGCCAGTGCAAATCGCCCGCGCTCACGCTCACTCTTTGTGCCAATCCCCGCCACCGCGGCGCGGATCGACCCGTTTTTGTCGGCCAGCAAGGCCACCTGACCCAAACCTGCTTTGAAATTACTCGCCCTAAGCCAGTTTTGAACGGGCTCGGGGTGGGTCGACGCCCAGCCCTTCAAATCATTGCTTGAGACGACATAAAGCGGCAAGGAAGGCGTGTCTGGCGCGGCAAATCTAAGCGGCATGATGGATATGTCCCGTCATTGTAAGGTTTGTTCAACCCTATCCGCCTGATTGCCGCCTGCAAGGGTTCATATCATCCCATCTTGCACATCCCAAACCGCCAGCAACGAGCGTTCGCCAACCCGTTGCAGCCTTGAAACCGTCGCGGCAAGGGCGTTTTCGTCATCACCCGCGCAGAGGCCCATAACGTCCACGGCAACCGCCGCCAGCGTTGTCATCCCGATTTGCTCTGACATGGCGCGAATTTGCAGGCAGGAGTGACGCAACCCCTGCAAGTTGCCGTTTTCCCAAGCGATCTCTGTGCTGTAAATCAGCTCTGCCAGATTTTCCATCACGGCGCAAACGGCCGCCTCGCCATTTCCCGTCACCATCTGATGACAGATAAAGTCCAATTGGTTCGGGTCTAGTTGTGCCGCCTCCTTAGGCAGCAGTCTTTGTACTTGCATCACCTTGAAACCCCTCGTCCCTGAATGCACCTGTCCTTGTGCCATCACGGGGCAAACAAAAGATTGATCACCAAAGGGAATCTCTCTCGAATTTCACGCAAATCCTAGGTAAACGGAGACGATGACCGTCAATGGAAGGCCCGATATGATCGTTGCGAAACCGCTCCCCGCATATCTGCTGCAGCGTTACAAGGGATGGAAGGCGACCACCTATGAGGACAACAAGGCGTGGTATTACCGCCTTGCCCAAGACGGTCAGCACCCGCGCGCGATGATCATTTCCTGCTGCGACAGCCGCGTGCATGTGACGTCGATCTTTGGCGCGGATCAGGGAGAGTTCTTTATCCACCGCAACATCGCGAACCTCGTCCCGCCCTACGAGGCTGATGGCGGCCAGCACGGCACATCCGCCGCCGTGGAATATGCTGTGACCGCGCTGAAGGTGCCGCATATCGTCATTGTGGGCCATTCGAACTGCGGCGGGGTGAAAGGCTGCGAGGATATGTGTTCGGGCAATGCGCCTGAACTGGAAAAGAAGTCATCCTTTGTGGGCCGCTGGATGGACCTGCTGCGCCCGGGGTACGAGCGCGTCAAGGACATCACCGACCCAGAGGAACGCACCAGCGCGCTGGAACATGAGGCGGTCAAGATCTCGCTGACCAACCTGATGACCTTTCCCTTTGTAAAGGCCGCCGTCGCCGAGGGCCACCTGACCCTGCACGGGCTGTGGAACGACATCGCAGAAGGCGCGCTGGAACAATACGACCCAGTGACGGATGGGTTTACGGTGGTTTGACAACGCTTGTTGGGCTCAAAACGAATGGTTCCGCCGAAGCGGATAAGTCCCAAATGGCTGCTTGGAGCCCTTTCTCCCAGTTCGTAGGTACGCAGCGAACGG
>ERZ887830.96-NODE-96-length-60003-cov-59.638970_pt1 | contig 60003 bp, 65 predicted proteins | sample MGYA00521101_ERZ887830 | MGnify/ENA primary metagenome ERZ887830 (study PRJEB32303, sample SAMEA104408592) | aquatic metagenome | biome: Marine water; feature: Pelagic; material: water | place: Baltic Sea | collected 2014-06-05T16:38:00 | depth 1,762 m ... | reverse complement strand
CAACATCGTTACCACTAACACTTTGGACTGCGTAACCCAGTGATTTTTTTTCTCTTGTGATACCCAAAGCTGTCACCACCACCTCATCCAGCGTATTGTCTGTCTGCAACATCACATCGTGTGTAGCCGCGCTGACCGTTACATTTTGTGTGGCATAACCCACATAACTAAAGGCTAAGGTTTGCCCTTGGGTTGCATTTATTTGATACCGCCCATCAAAGTCCGTGGAGGTACCGTTGTTTGTGCCTTGCACAATTACAGTTGCTCCGGGAAGCGGTTGGTTGTTTTCATCTGTTACGGTACCAGACACCGTTTGTGCCCATGCTGCCGTACTCATAAGTGCTAGTAACAGCACTCCAATATGTCTTATGAAGTTCATATGATTTTGTTTTTGGTTTAACAGCATCAAGTTGATATGTTACTATCAAATCCCAAAATCATAAACGTCTTATTATGCTGCAAAAACCTCAAAAACCATCATTTTTAGCGATTTCACGCAAAAATTTAGTTACTATTTTACCCAGCTTTTTTTATGTTAAGGAAACGTTAATGAAAGGGGGTGTGTAGACACATATTGTAGAAGCTGTGAGTGCTAAGCTTTTTTCGGCACTTCGGCACTTCGGCAAGCTCAGTGTCCGAAGTAGGCTCAGTGTCCGAAGAAGGCGCAGTGTCAAAAGGAACACCTTCACATATTTAACCTCTTAATTGTAGCTTTTCGATTCAGCTTACCCGAGTGCGTACGCACAAAAGCATCCAAACAACTAACTTGCTTAGGAACATGGTGTTTGTTGGCACCCAAATGTTGCTTGGCAATTGCCATAATCGCTGCTTTTTCAGTAGTGGGGGCTTCAGCCAGCAGTACCAGTTTTTCGCCTAAGTTCGCATCAGGAAGTGCCGTAAAAAAGAAAGGAAATTTAATAAAGGGCGTCAAGACTTCTTCTAATGCCTCTGGGAAAATCTTCATGCCTCCAGAGTTGATTACCCAATCCCGTCTGCCCAACAGACTGAAAGTGTCATCGTCTTTAAGCTTTACCACATCTTGCGTAACAATGGGCGACAGCGGTACATAAGGTACCTCAAGCACCAAACAGTCATTTTCATCTGTGGCAATCCCAATCCCCGGCATCGCCCTGAAGGGGATAACCGCATCGCTTACAACTCGCGTTGCCACATGCGTAAGCGTTTCTGTCATGCCATAGGTCTCAATGCAGTGCTTGTGTTTTTTGCTGATGCGCTTGCGGAGGTCAGTGGGTATGGGAGCACCACCAATCAATACGGTTTTAAACCGCCCTAGTACATCAAACGAAGCATTTGCCTGCAAGGGAATCAACGCGGCAAAAGTGTAGTTCTTTTCAATATGAAGTTTGGTTTTGGGCGGTATGATGTCCAAATGTAATCCCAATACCAAGGCCCGCACCAACATCATTTTACCCGCAATATACCGTATCGGCAAGCACAACAGTGCCGAATCGCCTTCCGATAAATTAAAAAAGGCAGCTGTTCGAACTGCCGAGGCATACATAGCCGTTTTTGGCATCTGGATTTCTTTTGGTTTTCCTGTAGAGCCTGAGGTATGCAAGGCAATATGTTCAACGTCGCTAAGCCAATCCACTAGAAAATGCCCCAACCCTTGCTGCTCTTCATCTGAACTGACGGCCCATTGCTGCGCAGCCAAATCCAAGGCATTGCGTTCATACGCCTTTCCATTGAGTCGAAATGAAGCATGAACCAACATTAGCGTATGTATTTTGTATTCCAACTAAGGGCATTGTTGTATTGCAGTATGCCCTTGCCTGCCACCAAAGGGCTATCGATATTATTGGTGAACAATCCGCCTGTTCCCAGCCCTTGTGGCATGGAAGTGTTTTGTGTTGCAGTCCATTGGGCAATGGCGTTTAGGCCTATGTTGCTTTCAAGTGCACTGGTAACCCACCAACCTATATTTCGGGCTTCGGCCAGTGCTATCCACGCTTCAGCAGCCGTAAAGCCACCCAAGAGACTTGGTTTTAAAATAATGTACTGCGGCTCAATTTTATCCAGTAATGCGGCTTTGTCTGCTGCATCCAATACGCCTATTAGCTCTTCATCAAGGGCAATGGGTATGGGAGTTTGTACACATAGCTTTTTCATGGCCTCGAACTGACCAGCAGCTATAGGCTGCTCTATGCTGTGCAATCCAAAGGGAGCAAGCCTCTCTAGTTTTTGCAATGCTTCCTCAGGGCTAAATGCCCCGTTGGCGTCCACTCTTAGGGTAACTTCTGCCGGCGAATAGCGTGCTCTTATTTCAGCCAACAACTGGCATTCCAGTTCAAAGTCTAAAGCACCAATTTTGAGTTTGATGCAGTCGTAACCCTCTTCAATTTTGTCAAAAACCTGCTGACGCATAAAATCAATACTTCCCATCCACACCAGTCCGTTTATGGAAATGGGCTGTTCTCCATTGCTAAAAGGAGTGTCATATAAATGGAATGGTGTATCAGCGGCAAAAGATGTTAAAGCCATTTGCACACCCATGCTTATGGCAGGGAAATCAGCATAAAGCAAAGTAGCATCCACGCCCTTTTCCAACGCAGCGCAGACCTTTGTGAGTTGCTCCTCAAAATGGGGCACATCGTCGCTGCTTAACCCACGAAACAAACCACATTCGCCAATGCCGTATTGTGCTCCGTTGCGAATCTCAATAAAGAACGTCTCTTTTTGCCTTAGCACCCCCCGTGAAGTCCCGCTGGGCTGCTTAAAATCTAAAACATATTTACGGTAGCTTACTTTCATGCCAATAAAATTTGCGTTACCAGCAATAACATACTTGTGCCAAATGTCGTTAGCGCCAACGGCTTAAGCAGTGCGTCAAAGTCTTTGTGTGTTTTTATTTTTAGCGTTGATGCCAATTGTACCACCAAAGGAATAACTACCACTAAGGGAATATACCCCAACCATCCGTTGCAATTGTGTAACAGCCCAACGGTCAATGCTGTGATACTGCCTAGTACTAATATGCTGTGATAGATTTTTGCTCCTTGAAGCCCCAAAAATGCGGCCACGGTTTTTTTACCTACTGCGCTGTCATTTTGCATATCTCGCATATTGTTTAGGTTCAAAACCCCAGTGCTCAACCCACCAATGGCAATGGCGAACCACCACATACTATTGTCTAATTGTTTGGTTTGTAGGTAATACGACCCACCAACAGCCAACAGTCCAAAAAAAGCAAATACAAATACGTCACCCAAGGCGTGATAGCCATAGGCCCCTTTGCCAGCCGTGTATTTATAAGCAGCCAGGATAGCAACCACGGCCAATCCTAAAAATACCAATACGCTTTTTAGCTCGCCCACTTCAAAGGCAATGGCAATGGTGCCTGCTGCCAATAAAAATCCGATAACCGCAGTAATTACGATGCCCTTAAAAAGGGTTTTTGCCAACAATAAGTTTTGTTGTAATACGCGTTTGGGTCCAATGCGTTCGTGGTTATCGGTTCCTTTTAGTCCGTCGCCGTAGTCATTGGCAAAATTGGAAAGTATTTGAAACACAACAGCTGTGAGCAATGTTCCCGCAAAAACATAGGGGCAAAACCCATCGTTTCCTATGGCTAATGCATTGCCCACAACAATCCCCGCTACCGACAAGGGCAAAGTGCGCAGTCGTGCTGCAGCTACCCAAACCATAAACAAGGATTTTTTTGACACTATGGGAACTTAGGATATTGCTTAAAGTTCGGCTTGCGCTTTTCTAAAAAGGCGTTTTTACCTTCTTGGGCTTCGTCCATGAGGTAGTACATAAGCGTCGCATCACCGGCAAGTTGCATCAGGCCGTGCTGCCCGTCTAACTCGGCGTTCATACAGCGTTTAATCATACGCAATGCCAATGGGCTGCGTTGTTGCATGATTTGACACCAATCCACTACGGTGTCTTCTAGCTTATCTAATGAAACAACCTTGTTTACCAATCCCATGTCTAGTGCTTCTTGCGCAGAGTATTGCTGGCATAAAAACCAAATTTCACGTGCCTTTTTCTGGCCTACGTGGCGCGCTAAATATGAGGATCCAAAGCCGCCGTCAAAGCTACCTACCTTGGGGCCCGTTTGCCCAAAAATGGCATTTTCACTTGCAATGGTTAAATCGCAAACCACATGCAGTACATGACCGCCCCCAATAGCATAACCGTTTACCATGGCAACTACAGGCTTGGGAATCTCTCGAATTTTTTTATGTAAGTCCAAGACATTCAAACGTGGAACGCCATCTTCGCCTACATAACCACCAACGCCCTTCACGTTTTGATCGCCGCCACTGCAAAATGCCTTCTCTCCAGCTCCAGTAAACACCACCACATCAATATCCTCACGTTCGCGGCATATATCCATAGCTTCCAACATTTGGTTGTTGGTCTCGGGTCTAAATGCGTTGTAAACGCTTTCTCTGTCAATGGTAATTTTTGCTATTCCCTCGTAAAATTCGAAACGGATGTCGCTATACGTCTTGATGGTTTCCCATGTTCTCATAATTATTGATTTAATTCGTTTTTAACCATGGCCTTAAAGTAGTCTAAAAGTACCACATTGTTTATTTTTCTGGGTGTGCAAATTTCTAAAATTTTAGCTTTTGCACTAGGCTTAAAAAATGATTTTAATGCTTGCTTTAATCCCCACTTGGTCTGAACACGCTTATAGCCCAGCCCAAAGCTTTTGGCCACATTTCGGGCGCTGCGGTTGTGGATGGTTTCAAAGTAGGTGTCGTATTTGGGTGTGTCTTTTTCGCCCGGAAGTATCCTAAAAATACCACCCCCCTGATTGTTGATTACAAGGATACGCGCATCGCTAGGAATATAATTGTTCCATAAGCCATTCACGTCATAAAAAAAGCTTAAATCGCCAGTGATTAGCACCGTTTGCTTGGGGTTTATTTGCGCGGCACCCATAGCGGTTGCCGTACTGCCATCTATGCCTGCGGTTCCTCTGTTGCAGAACACCTCTGTTCCTGTTGGTAAATCAAACAATTGCATGTAACGCACCGGAGAACTATTGGCGATTTGCAGATGTGTGTTTTGGGGTAGGGCAGTGGTAAGCATGTCAAAAACCCGTAGGTCTGAAAAGGGTATCTTTTTCAAATACCCCGCAGCTGTTTGTAGGTATCTGTTGTAGTGTGATAGCACAGTTGATTGGTAGTTGCTCTTGTGTCCGATCTCCAAGCTGTCTAAGGTTGCTGCTGCCGGCGCATCAATGTGTTCAGTTAAATAAAAGAAGGTATCATTTGCTGCGGTGTTGCCTAAGTGGAAGTGGTGTTTTGCTTGGTGCTCACGCAGGAAAAATTTGATTTTTTTTGACACCACCATACCGCCAGTAGTAATCAGTATGTCGGGTTGTAGGTCTGCTTGGTTTTTGGGTTCTAGCTCTAGGGGTGCCATAAGGCAGTCAATAGCGCCAATGGCTTTTGGGTGTGAAAAGTTAGAGGTCTTTTCGGTCAGCACCACCACAGTAGGGTCTTCCAGTAATTTGGAAAGCACAGAAGATAGTTCGGCATCAGGTTTTGATACGCCCACCAAAATCATTTTTCTTTTTGCCTTGCCCCAAAGTGTTTGCAGGGTTGAGATGTCTACCTTTTGATTAGTGCTAGCTTGTGCTTTGCGTTTTGGGAAAGCAATGGGTGTGGTGGTCGTCCCGTATAAGGGTTCTTCTATTGGGACGTTTAAATGCACCGGTCCCTTGCTGTGATTTACCAATGCAAACACGCGTTGCAGCGCTGCAATATTGTGTGCTTGATGCTTTTCTTGCAGGCTAGCCACTTCTTTTTGGCTGGGTTTTTTGGTAAAAAAAGGCTGTTTATTGCTTTTGAGTAGGGTTTCGGTAGCATGTGAAACATCAGGCAGTAAATCAGCGGAACTTAACAAATGCGGTCCAAAAACGCCTTGCTGTTCTATGGTTTGTCCATCGCCAATGCCAATGCGGTGCGGCATGCGATCTGCGGATAGGATAACAAGAGGTGTGCCACTGTAATAGGCCTCTGCTACGGCTGGGTAGTAGTTCAATAGCGCCGATCCAGACGTGCATACAATTGCTACCGGGCGGTCGAGTTGTTGCGCCATACCCAATGCAAAAAATGCGGCAGCGCGTTCGTCAACAATACTATATGTCTTGAAAAATGGATTTTCAGCAAAGCCGTTTGTCAATGGGGCGTTGCGTGAACCTGCAGAAATGACAATGTACTCAATGCCGTATTCCTCACAATAAAACACCACTGCTTGTGGCAGCGGAATTTCTGTGTAGCGTAAATGCTTTGATTGGGAATTGGACTTCATAGCCATGCAAAAGTACAAAACCGCATGTGAGTGTACTAACGGCTTTGAATTATATGACGTTGAGCAGCGTTTCGGCCTTGCATTGGCTTTCTTCCCACTCTGCTGCAATGTTACTTTCTGACGTTATGCCGCCACCAACATAAAGGGTAAGTTGTGATTTTTCTACTGCCGCGCAGCGTAAATTGACATATATATGTGCAGCCTCTTTGTTTATTGGGCCTAGAAAGCCAGCGTAGTACTTCCGGTCATGTGTTTCAAAGGCCTTTATAAATTCCAGGCTTTTAGTTACAGGCACACCTGAAACAGCAGGTGTAGGGTGTAGTGATTGCACAAGATCTAATAAGGCTACTTCGTTAATGCCAAATTCAAAATCAGCGCAAAGGTGTAACAGATTTCCAGCTCTTTTGGTGTAGGTTTCAGCGGGCTTGATGGCATCATTTGGATACAAGATTTCCAGTTGCTGCTTGATAAAATCAGTGACCATTTGTTGCTCGTCAACTTCTTTGGAAGACCATTTTGGGCGTTTGTTATCCTCATGGGCCAATGTTCCTGCTAGCGCCATGGTTTTACATTTGCCACCCTCTAGGTTTAGTAGTGTTTCGGGAGTGGCGCCCATCCATGTGCCGGTTTGTGGGTGCGACCAATAATAAACCATAGCATTGGGATAGGCATCTAGGAGACGTACAAAAGACTCCGCTATGTTTTGTTTGAATTCTTGCTTGTGAAGCCGTGACACCACCACTTTTTGAATTGCTCCTTTTCCTATAGCTGTAATGGCATCAGCGACCAAGTCGTTGTAATATGTTTTTTGTGCAGTTGTGTCAGTTGCCGTAGGCGTGTTGGTTCTGGCTTTTGGTTCAGGAATAACAACTTGCGCAACGTGATGGTTTGGTATGTAGGTAAATTGATTTGTGCGTTTAAAGGGTGCAAACACAAAGCCTTCTTCTTTGAGCGATGCGGTTATATGGTGACGGCTATCATCTTGCTGGATGCAGATAAGTGTGTTGGTATCGGGTAGGCGATAGAGCACAAAAGGACGTTTGGCATCCCTTAGTTGTGCAAATAGGTCGTAAAAGTTGTTTTCGATTTTCATCCCAATAGGCGCAAAATTACATACAGTAAATTGAATTTTAGCACTTCCTTTTAACATTCTGATTTTTTAGGATAATTATACCTTCTTTTGCACGGTTGTTTAACGAAGAAATAAAAACAGCTAAAAATTTATTTGAAAGAGACGAAAATTATACTACATTTGCAGCCCTTTAAATAAAGGATTAAAGCAAGTATAACGTATGCCAACCATATCGCAACTAGTTCGGAAAGGTCGCAAAGACCTTGCAAAGAAGAGTAAATCCGCAGCTTTGGATTCATGTCCACAGCGAAGAGGCGTGTGTACCCGTGTGTACACCACCACACCTAAAAAGCCTAATTCTGCTATGCGGAAAGTGGCAAGGGTGCGCCTGACCAATGGAAATGAGGTAAATGCCTACATTCCAGGGGAAGGACACAACCTGCAAGAGCACTCGATAGTGCTTGTGCGTGGAGGTCGTGTAAAAGATTTACCTGGTGTTCGCTACCACATTGTTCGTGGAGCACTTGACACCGCTGGTGTAGAAGGCCGCTTACAGCGTCGTTCTAAATATGGTGCTAAACGACCAAAAAAATAGTTTAGACCCGATAGGAAAACATGACGTTCAAGCTTGCTTGAACCACTCAAACCCAGAATATGAGAAAAAGAAAGGCGAAAAAACGCCCGTTACTTCCCGACCCGCGATTTAATGACCAACTGGTCACGCGTTTTGTCAACAACCTAATGTGGAGTGGGAAAAAATCTGTAGCATTCAAGATATTTTACGATGCGATTGATATCGTAGATTCAAAAAAACAAGACGAAGAAAAAGATGCACTTCAACACTGGAAGGATGCATTATCTAATGTGATGCCTCATGTTGAGGTTCGCAGTCGTCGTGTAGGAGGTGCTACCTTCCAAATTCCAATGCAAATACGTCCAGATAGAAAAATATCAATGGCTATGAAGTGGTTGATTAGCTATGCACGTAAACGCAATGAAAAATCTATGGCACAAAAGTTAGCTGCCGAGATACTAGCTGCTGAAAAAGAAGAAGGTGCTGCCGTTAAGAAACGTACAGATACCCACAAGATGGCAGAAGCAAACAAAGCATTTTCTCACTTTAGATTTTAACAAACAGTAGCATATTCAATTATGGCAAGAGATTTAAAATATACACGTAACATTGGGATTGCAGCGCACATTGACGCTGGAAAGACCACTACCACCGAGCGTATTTTATACTATACTGGTGTTAGCCACAAAATTGGAGAGGTGCATGATGGTGCCGCTACAATGGACTGGATGGAACAAGAGCAAGAGCGTGGTATTACCATTACTTCTGCAGCGACCACTTGTGAGTGGACATTCCCTACAGATCAGGGTAAGGCGCTTGATGGTGCAAAACCGTATCACTTTAATATTATTGACACCCCAGGACACGTTGACTTTACCGTTGAGGTAAACCGTTCATTACGTGTACTAGACGGCTTGGTGTTCTTGTTTTCTGCTGTTGATGGTGTTGAGCCACAATCGGAAACAAACTGGCGTTTGGCTGACAACTACAAAGTGCCACGTATGGGCTTTGTAAACAAGATGGACCGTCAAGGATCAAACTTCTTGAATGTTTGTAAGCAGGTTCGTGAGATGTTAAAGTCAAATGCAGTACCTATTGTATTGCCTATTGGTGATGAAGATAACTTTAGAGGATGTGTTGACCTAGTTAAGAATCGTGCGATTATTTGGCATGAGGAAAACATGGGCGCAACTTTTGATGTTGTTGACATTCCTGAAGACATGAAGGAAGATGTTGAAAAATTCCGTGGTGAGCTTATTGAAGCTGTTGCAGAATATGACGACAACCTTTTGGAAAAATATTTTGAAGATCCCGATAGTATTTCTGAAGACGAAGTGCACAACGCCCTTCGCGCAGCGACACAAGACATGAGTATCATTCCCATGATTTGTGGTTCTGCCTTCAAAAACAAAGGGGTTCAATTTTTGTTAGATGCCGTTTGTCGTTATTTGCCTTCACCAGAAGACAAAGAGGCAATTTTAGGTACTGACCCTGATACTGGCGATCAAATCTCACGTAAGCCATCTGTAAACGATCCGTTTTCGGCCTTGGCTTTTAAAATTGCTACCGATCCTTTTGTAGGTCGTTTGGCATTTTTCCGTGCTTATTCTGGTCGTTTGGATGCAGGTTCTTATGTATTGAACAATCGTTCTGGTAACAAAGAACGTATTTCTCGTATCTATCAGATGCACGCGAACAAGCAAAACTCTATCGACCACATTGAAGCGGGAGATATTGGTGCAGCTGTTGGATTTAAAGACATTAAAACTGGTGATACACTTTCTGCTGAAAAGTCACCTATTGTTTTGGAAAGCATGGACTTCCCTGATCCCGTAATTGGTATCGCGGTAGAGCCTAAAACCAAAGCAGATGTGGACAAACTAGGTATGGCATTGGCCAAACTAGCGGAAGAAGATCCTACTTTCCAAGTAAAAACGGACGAGGCTTCTGGCCAAACCATTATTTCTGGAATGGGTGAGCTTCACCTTGATATTATTGTTGACCGTTTAAGACGTGAGTTTAAGGTTGATGTAAACCAAGGACAACCACAGGTTGAATACAAAGAAGCCATTACAGCTACTACAGATCACCGTGAGGTGTACAAGAAGCAGTCGGGTGGACGTGGTAAGTTTGCCGATATTGTATTTACACTTGAGCCAGCCGAAGAAGGTAAATCAGGTCTTGAGTTTGTAAACAAAATTAAAGGTGGTAATGTTCCTAAGGAATATATACCATCTGTAGAAAAAGGATTCAAGCAAGCCATGTCTAATGGTCCATTGGCTGGATTTGAAGTAGATGCCATTAAGGTTACACTTAAAGACGGATCTTTCCACCCTGTGGATTCGGATTCATTGTCTTTTGAGTTAGCTGCAAAAATTGGTTACAAACAAGCTGCGAAGGCTGCTGGTGCCGTTATTATGGAACCTATCATGAAGCTGGAGGTATTAACTCCAGAGGAAAACATGGGTGATATTGTAGGTGACCTCAACCGTCGTCGCGGACAAGTAATTAGCATGGATGACCGTGCTGGTTCAAAGGTTGTTAAAGCCACTGTCCCGCTTTCAGAAATGTTTGGTTACGTAACCTCGTTACGTACACTTTCATCTGGACGTGCAACTTCCACTATGGAATTTTCACACTATGAACAAACACCACAAAATATTTCATCTGAGGTAATTGCGGCAGCAACAGGTCAGAGCTAAAAATATAAACGATGAGTCAGAAAATTAGAATAAAACTTAAATCGTACGACCATAACTTGGTAGATCGCTCTGCTGAGAAGATCGTCAAAACAGTTAAGTCTACGGGTGCGGTAGTAACAGGTCCTATTCCGCTACCTACACACAAAAAACTTTTCACCGTTTTGCGTTCACCTCACGTAAACAAAAAATCGCGTGAACAATTCCAATTGAGCTCTTATAAGCGCTTGTTGGATATTTACAGCTCTTCATCAAAGACCATTGACGCCTTGATGAAACTTGAGTTACCTAGTGGCGTTGAAGTAGAAATTAAAGTATAACACCCTTTTTGGGGAGTAAATATTCAGATTATGTCTGGTTTAATAGGAAGAAAAATTGGTATGACGAGCATCTTTGACGAGAATGGGAAGAACCTTCCCTGTACCGTTATTGAGGCCGGTCCTTGTGTTGTTACACAAGTTAGATCCAAAGGCGTTGATGGCTACGATGCCTTACAACTTGGTTTTGATGAAAAGCCTGACCGTAAAGTAACCAAAGCCGCTAGCGGACACTTTAAAAAAGCAAGTACTTCGCCTAAGCGTAAGCTTGTTGAGTTCCAAGGCTTCGACGCGGAGCACAAACTTGGTGATACCATTACAGTTGACCACTTTGCTGCTGGCGAATTTGTTGATATCACAGGAACTTCTAAAGGAAAAGGATTCCAAGGGGTTGTAAAACGTCACGGTTTTGCCGGAGTTGGTCAAGCCACACACGGACAACACAACCGTCTAAGAGCTCCTGGTTCTATTGGTGCAGCTTCATACCCAGCTCGTGTATTCAAAGGAATGCGCATGGCAGGTCAAATGGGGAACGAAAAGGTTACAGTTCAAAACCTTAAAGTTTTGCAAGTAGTTCCTGAGAAAAATCTATTAGTGGTTAAAGGTTGTGTGCCTGGCCATAAGAATGCGTTTATCTTAATTCGTAAGTAATGAAAGTAGCTATAGTTGATATTAACGGAAAAGAAACAGGTCGTACTGTTGCCCTAGACAAAGCTATTTTTGGTGTTGAACCAAACGAACATGCTTTGTATTTAGATGTAAAACAATACCTAGCGCACCAACGTCAAGGAACGCACAAAGCCAAAGAACGTGCAGAGATTGTGGGTAGTACGCGCAAGATCAAGAAACAAAAAGGTACAGGTACTGCCCGTGCGGGTAGCATCAAAAACCCGTTGTTCCGTGGTGGTGGACGTGTATTCGGACCTAGAGTTCGCTCATACAATCAGAAAGTGAATAAGAACGTTAAGCGTTTGGCTCGCAAATCTGCTTTCAGCCTCAAGGCACAGCAAAAAAATATTACGGTTGTTGAAGACTTTCAGTTCGATGCACCGAAAACAAAATCGTTTCAAGCAGCACTTAGTGCACTTGGTATTTCCGATAAAAAATCACTTTGGGTATTGGGTGAAACCAATAAAAACGTGTTTTTGTCTGGACGTAATCTTACCAAAACAGAGGTGCTTACAAACGATGAGTTGAACACATACAAAATAATGAATGCCCAGCATTTGGTACTTGCAGAAAGTGCCGTTGCTGCCATTGAAGCTAACCTGAGTAAATAACAAACGATGCGTATTTTACTAAAACCTGTTATTACCGAAAAGGCAACTCGCGAGAGTGAGTTGAGAAACCGTTATACTTTCTTGGTTGATCCAAAAGCCAATAAGGTTGAAATTAAAAAAGCAGTTGAGGCAACTTACGGCGTTACCGTCGAAAAAGTGCGCACGCTTAATTACGGTCCTGAAAGACGCTCACGTTATACCAAAAATGGTATACAGCATTCAAAAACCAACGCTACCAAACGCGCAGTTGTGGAAGTAGCGGCGGGAGAAAATATTGATTTTTATAGCAATTTATAAAATAGGATATGTCAGTTAGAAAACTAAAACCTATAACACCTGGACAGCGCGGTAGAGTGGTAAATGGAAACGACGCCATCACCACTGATAAGCCGGAGAAAAGCTTGCTTGCTCCGAAAAAACGTTCAGGCGGTCGTAACAACAGCGGACGCATGACGTCCCGCTACATTGGTGGTGGACACAAAAAACGCTACCGTATAATCGATTTTAAACGCGATCGCTTTGATGCACCTGCAGCGGTGAAAACCATCGAATATGATCCAAACCGATCTGCATTTATTGCCTTGATTCAATTCGAGGACGGCGAGAAGCGATACATCATTGCTCAAAGCGGTCTTAAAGTTGGTCAAAAGGTAGTTTCTGCTGAAAAGGCGCAACCCGAAATTGGAAATGCCATGCCTTTGGAAAACATTCCATTAGGTACCATCATTTCTTGTATCGAGCTTCGTCCCGGTCAAGGTGCAACCATTGCCCGTAGTGCTGGTGCTTTTGCACAGTTAATGGCACGTGACGGTAGGTTTGCAACCATCAAATTACCATCTGGTGAAACACGTATGATATTAACCACATGTATGGCTACTATCGGTACGGTTTCCAATTCAGATCACCAATTGGTTGTTTCTGGTAAGGCGGGTCGTAGTCGTTGGTTAGGACGTCGTCCAAGAACACGTCCAGTAGCGATGAACCCTGTCGATCACCCCATGGGTGGTGGTGAAGGGCGCGCCTCCGGAGGTCACCCACGTTCACGCAACGGTATTCCTGCAAAAGGATACAGAACGCGTAACAAGAACAAGGCGTCAAACAAGTATATAATTGAACGTAGAAAAAAATAAACGATGGCTCGATCACTAAAAAAAGGACCTTACGTACACTACAGCTTGATTAAGAAAGTTCAAGCTAACGTAGCTTCAGGAAAAAAATCTGTAATTAAAACTTGGTCTCGTGCCTCGATGATTATTCCAGATTTCGTTGGACAAACCATTGCCGTTCACAACGGTCGTCAGTTTGTACCTGTCTATGTTACTGAAAACATGGTAGGGCATAAGCTTGGTGAATTTTCACCTACTCGTTCATTCCGAGGTCACGCAGGAGCTAAAAACAAGGGAAAAAAATAAGCTATGGGAGTTCGTAAAAAGGAAATGGCAGCACAATTGAAAGAAGACCGAAAGCACGTCGCTTTTGCTAAACTTAATGACTGTCCTACATCACCGAGAAAAATGCGTCTTATGGCAGATTTAATCCGTGGAAACGAAGTAGAAAAGGCATTGTCTGTTCTGCGTTTTAGCGCAAAGGAATCGTCTAAAAGACTTGAAAAACTCTTGTTGTCTGCAATCGCAAACTGGCAAGCTAAAAACGAAGACGCTGATATTGAAAAAGCAGGTCTTTATATCAAAGAAATCCGTGTGGATAGCGGAGCAATGCTAAAGCGTTTGCGTCCAGCACCACAAGGAAGAGGTCACCGAATTAGAAAACGTTCCAACCATGTTACCATGGTGTTGGGAGCACAAGATAACGCACAAAGCTAAAACCGAATATGGGACAAAAGACAAATCCAATTGGCAATAGACTAGGCATCATCCGTGGATGGGAATCCAACTGGTATGGTGGAAACGACTACGGAGATAAGCTAGCCGAGGATGATAAAATCCGCCGCTATGTTCATGCCCGTCTTGCTAAGGCAAGCGTTTCTCGTGTAATCATTGAGCGTACGCTTAAGTTGGTTACCATTACCATTACTACAGCCCGTCCGGGTATCATCATTGGTAAGGGTGGTCAAGAAGTTGATAAGCTTAAAGAAGAGCTTAAAAAAATTACTAACAAAGAAGTTCAGTTGAACATTTTTGAAATTAAGCGTCCTGAGTTGGAAGCTCAACTGGTAGGCGCAAGTATTGCCCGTCAGATAGAGAGTCGTATCTCTTATCGTCGTGCCATTAAAATGGCAATTGCGGCGGCAATGCGTATGAATGCAGAAGGTATTAAAGTGCAAATTTCAGGTCGTTTGAACGGTGCTGAGATGGCACGTTCTGAAAGCTATAAAGACGGCCGTATTCCTTTGTCTACGTTCCGTGCAGATATTGATTATGCTTTGGTTGAAGCGCATACTACTTACGGTAGATTGGGCATCAAAGTATGGATTATGAAAGGTGAAGTATATGGCAAGCGCGAGTTGTCTCCTCTAGTAGGAATGAGCTTGAATGCAGCCAAAGGTAAAAACGATAAACGCGGTGGACGTGGTCCACGCCGAAGAAAATAAACTTTAGGTCATGTTACAACCAAAAAGAACAAAACACCGTAAAATGCAGAAAGGCCGTATGAAAGGCCTATCGCAACGCGGAAATGTATTATCCAATGGCATGTATGGTATCAAGGCACTTGATTCCAAGTTTATCACGTCACGCCAAATTGAGGCTGCACGTATTGCTGCTACACGTTACATGAAACGTGAAGGACAATTATGGATTAAGATTTTTCCAGATAAGCCCATCACTAAAAAACCGCTTGAGGTTCGTATGGGTAAAGGTAAAGGGGCATTAGATCACTATGTGGCTGTTGTCAAACCTGGACGTATCATGTTTGAGATTTCAGGTGTGCCTATTGAGGTTGCGAAAGAAGCATTGCGATTAGCAGCTCAAAAATTACCAGTTAAAACAAAGTTTATTATCGCTCGCGATTACGAAGCATAAGAAGTAGTTATGAAACAAACAGAAATTAATGAGTCATCGGTTGAGGAGCTAAACGAAAAGCTAGCTGCTTTTCAAAAAAGCTATGAGAATGCACGTGCTACTCATGTATTATCGCCGCTAGAGAATCCACTTTCTTTGCGTAAGCAGCGTAGAACCATTGCACGAATCAAAACAGAACTCACAAAAAGAACTTTAGAGCAAGCATAGTATGGAAACTAGAAATTTACGTAAAGAACGTATTGGCGTTGTAACGAGCAACAAAATGCAGAAGTCTATTGTTGTTTCTGAAGTAAAACGCGTTAAGCACCCGATGTATGGGAAATTTGTCTTGAAAACAAAGAAGTACGTCGCTCACGATGAAACCAACGATTGCAACATCGGAGATACGGTAAAAATTATGGAAACACGCCCCATGAGCGCATCAAAGTGCTGGCGTTTGGTTGAAATTATTGAAAGAGCTAAATAATGTTACAACAAGAATCAAGACTTAAAGTAGCCGACAACACTGGCGCCAAAGAAGTACTCACCATCCGTGTGTTGGGAGGTACAAAGCGTCGTTACGCTTCTATTGGCGACAAAATAGTTGTTACGGTTAAGGAAGCAACACCCAATGGATCTGTTAAAAAAGGACAGGTATCTACTGCGGTTGTTGTGCGCACCAAAAAAGAAATTCGTCGTCCAGACGGGTCATATATCCGATTTGACGAAAACGCATGTGTCTTACTAGATGCACAAGGTGAAATGCGCGGTACGCGTGTTTTTGGCCCTGTCGCTCGTGAGCTACGTGATCGACAGTTCATGAAAATAATCTCATTAGCTCCTGAAGTACTATAATTATGAGTAAGATAAAATTTAAAAACGGAGATAAAGTTCGTGTCATTGCGGGAGACCACAAGGGTACGGAAGGCGAAATAGTTACGCTAATCCGCGAAAAAAATAAAGCGATTGTTTCGGGCGTGAATGTTGTAAAACGTCACACCAAACCCAATGCACAAAACCCACAAGGGGGAATTATAGAAAAAGAAGCACCTATTGCTATTTCTAATCTCTCTTTGTTGACTGCAGAAGGGCAAACTACTCGAATCGGATATCGCATGGAAGACGGTAAGAAAGTACGTGTATCACGTAAAACCAATGAAGCTATTTAACATGAGTTATATACCTAGACTTAAAACGGAATATAAAGATCGTATTACGACACGACTAACTGAAGAATTCGGTTACAGCAACATCATGCAAGTTCCTGAACTTGAAAAGATAGTGTTGAGTCGTGGTGTTGGGGCAGCAGTTGCCGACAAAAAACTCGTAGATCATGCAGTTGATGAACTGACCATGATTTCAGGTCAAAAAGCATTGTCAACGCTTTCTAAGAAAGATGTTGCCACATTCAAACTTCGTAAGGGAATGCCCATTGGTGCAAAAGTAACCCTACGCGGAGATAAAATGTACGAATTTTTTGATCGCTTGGTTACCGCGGCACTTCCACGTGTGCGTGACTTCCAAGGTGTTAAGGCTGATGGTTTTGATGGCCGTGGCAACTATAACTTGGGTATCCAAGAACAAATTATCTTTCCTGAAATCGACATCGATAAGGTGCACAAGATTGCAGGTATGGATATTACCTTTGTAACGTCGGCTAATACCGATAAAGAAGCTAAATCATTGTTAAACGAATTGGGCATGCCCTTTAAGAAAAACTAGTATGGCAAAAGAATCAATGAAGGCCCGTGAGGTCAAAAGAGCAAAACTAGCCGCTAAATATGCTGATAAGCGTGCTGCCTTAAAAGCAGCTGGTGATTATGAAGCGCTACAAAAATTACCTAAGAATGCATCTCCTGTACGCGGCCACAACCGTTGCAAGCTTACAGGTCGTCCGAAAGGATATATGCGTCAGTTTGGTCTTTCTCGTGTTATGTTCAGAGAAATGGCGAATAAAGGTTTAATCCCGGGAGTTAAAAAAGCGAGCTGGTAAACAAAAAGAATTATGAATACAGATCCAATTGCAGATTATTTAACACGCGTTCGTAACGCAAACAGCGCTGGTCACCGCGTGGTTTCGATTCCTGCTTCAAAGCTGAAGCTAGAAATCACAAAGATTTTATTTGACCAAGGCTATATCCTTAGTTATAAGGTGGAAGACGATACCGTTCAAAAAAGCATCAAAATTGCTTTAAAATACGACCGTCTTACCAAAGAACCTGTAATCAAAAAATTACAGCGAATCAGTACGCCTGGTTTGCGTCAATATGCTTCTTCTGGGGAAATTCCTCGTGTATTAAATGGTTTGGGTACTGCTATAGTATCTACTTCACACGGAGTAATGACTGGAAAACAAGCGAAAAAAGAAAACGTAGGTGGTGAGGTAATTTGTTACGTTCACTAATAAAAATTTGAATTATGTCAAGAATTGGTAATAATCCTATAGTAGTTCCAGAAGGCGTCACAGTTGACATCCAACCTGGTGTGATTACCGTTAAAGGTAAACTAGGTGAATTGACACTGCCTTACAGCGATGTTAGCATTGCTCAAGAAGATGGTCAATTGGTGGTTTCACGTCCTTCGGACAGCAAGCCTCACAGAGCCAAGCACGGGTTATATCGTGCGCTTGTTGCCAATATGGTTACGGGTGTTTCTGTTGGATTTACAAAAGAATTAGAATTGGTTGGTGTAGGGTATCGTGCCAGCAACCAAGGTCAAAAACTTGATCTTGCACTTGGTTTTTCACACAACATTGTGTTTGAAATTCCAAGCGAAGTTAAGGTTGAGACTGTTTCTGAAAAAGGTAAAAACCCCATCATCAAACTCAGCTCACACGACAACCAATTGGTTGGAACGATTGCAGCGAAAATTCGCGGTTTCCGTAAGCCAGAACCTTACAAAGGAAAAGGTGTGAAGTTTGTAGGAGAACAAATTAGAAGAAAAGCAGGTAAATCTGCATAAGCATTAGGGATATGAAAATGACAAAAACCCAACGTAGACAACGCATTCAGAAGCGCTTCCGAGACACCGTTCTTGGTACTGCTGCTATGCCTCGCATGTCTGTGTTTAGAAGCAATAAAGAAATTTATGCGCAAATCGTTAACGATGAAACAGGAGTGACCCTAGCGGCTGCCTCGTCTCGCGATAAGGAATTTGAAAAGCATAGTGGAACAAAAATTGAACTCGCGCAAGAAGTAGGAAAGGTTATCGGCGAAAAAGCACTAGCTGCTGGTATATCTTCTATTCGTTTTGACCGTGGAGGATATTTATATCATGGACGTGTAAAGTCACTAGCTGACGGCGCAAGAGAAGCAGGACTAAAATTTTAAGTATGTATCAAGATTATAAAAACGTAGAATTTGTAAAACCAGGCGGACTAGATCTTAAAGATCGTTTGGTTGGTGTACAACGAGTTACCAAAGTAACAAAAGGAGGACGTGCCTTTGGCTTTTCCGCAATTGTTGTTGTAGGTGACGAAAACGGTGTTGTTGGACAAGGTTTAGGAAAATCGAAAGAAGTTGCTGAAGCCATCTCGAAAGCTGTTGAAGATGCCAAAAAGAATTTGGTACGTATCCCTATCAACAAGGGTACACTTCCACACCAGCAAAAAGGGAAATACGGCGGAGCCCGTGTTTATCTTCAACCAGCATCTGATGGTACTGGAGTTATTGCAGGTGGTGCAGTTCGTGCCGTACTAGAGGCCGTAGGTGTTCATAATGTATTGTCAAAATCTCAAGGCTCTTCAAACCCACATAACGTGGTGAAGGCTACCTTTGATGCATTGTTACAATTACGCGATGCCAATACAGTTGCCAAGCAACGTGGCATTTCACTTGATAAAGTTTTTAACGGATAAGCATGGCAAAGATTAAAGTTACACAAGTAAAGAGCAACATCAAGCGTCCTGAAGATCAGAAACGCACACTTGCTGCTCTTGGTTTACACAAGATTGGTCAGGTTGTTGAACATGAAGATACAGCCACCATTATGGGTATGGTTAATAAAATAAAACATTTGGTAACTGTCCAAAACGTTTAATATGGAATTAGGAAATTTAAAGCCTGCTAAAGGCTCGGTTAAAGGCGCAAGTAAACGTCTAGGTAGAGGACAAGGTTCTGGTACTGGTGGTACTGCTTCACGTGGTCACAAAGGAGCCAAATCTCGTTCTGGTTATTCCAAGAAAGTTGGTTTTGAAGGGGGACAAATGCCCTTACAACGCCGTGTGCCTAAGTTTGGTTTTACCAACATCAACAGAAAAGAATATGCAGGTATCAACTTGGATAAACTCCAAGAATTAGCCGATGCTAAAAAAATCAAAACGAAAGTTGACCAAGAAGCAATGATTCAATTGCGTTTGGTAGGTAAAAACGATTTGATTAAAATTTTAGGTCGTGGTACATTGTCTGCCAAGCTCAAAGTGAGCGCCCACAAATTTACTGCAACTGCAAAGGCAGCTATAGAAGCAGCCGGAGGAGAAGCCATTACGATTGAATAAATGAAAAGATTAATAGAGGTCTTAGCGAATATTTGGAAAATAGAGGAACTCAAGAACCGTATCTTGATTACCCTTGGATTTCTTGTAGTTTACCGTATCGGTGCTCAAGTAGTATTACCTGGAATTGACCCTGTTCAACTTTCTCAACTAACAAGTAAAACCAGCGGTGGCGGACTACTTGGCGTGTTAAACATGTTTACAGGTGGTGCATTTGCCAATGCGTCTGTTTTTGCATTGGGTATCATGCCCTATATTTCTGCTTCTATTGTAGTGCAGCTTATGGGAATTGCTGTTCCTTATCTGCAAAAACTTCAAAAAGAAGGCGAAAGTGGCCGTCGTAGAATCAATCAAATCACACGATGGTTAACCATTGGTATTTGTGTATTCCAAGCGCCTGCTTACTTATACTCGCTGGGTGCACTTGGTGTTCCTGAGTCTGCTTTTGTTCTTGGAAAAGGACTCGGTTTTATGGTACCTTCTGTTATCATTCTTGTTACAGGAACCATCTTTGCGATGTGGCTGGGTGAGAAGATAACCGACAAAGGAATTGGAAACGGTATTTCACTATTGATTACGGTAGGTATTGTAGCAACATTACCCATGTCTTTTGCTCAAGAGTTTGTTTCAAGAGTTACCGAAAACAACGGAGGACCCATTGTTATCGTAATAGAAACCATGGTATGGATTGGAATAAATGCCATTTGTATCCTATTGGTAATGGCGGTACGTCAAATCCCTGTACAGTATGCACGTAGAACTGCTTCTGGTGGCATTGACAAAAACCAAATTGGTGCACGTCAGTATATACCACTCAAGCTAAACGCTTCTGGTGTAATGCCCATCATATTTGCACAAGCATTGATGTTTGTTCCTTCATCTATGGGAAGCCTTTTGGGTTCTGATAGTGGTCTGGGACAATGGTTACAAGCTTCTTTTTCAGACATATTCGGACTTTGGTACAACATATTGTTTGCCGTCTTGATTATTGTCTTTACCTATTTCTATACAGCTATTACGGTTCCGACCAATAAGATGGCTGATGACCTAAAGCGAAGTGGTGGTTTTGTTCCTGGTGTTCGTCCAGGTACGGAAACGGCAGATTTCCTAGATCGCATTATGTCGCAAATTACCTTCCCGGGCTCGCTGTTTTTGGCAGCGGTGGCCGTGTTACCAGCAGTGGTGTTCCATTTGTTTGGGATGCAACAAGGATGGGCGTTGTTCTACGGAGGAACTTCCCTTCTAATTATGGTAGGTGTTGCGATTGATACCATTCAGCAAATCAATGCGTATTTGTTGAACCGTCATTATGATGGATTAATGAAAACAGGAAGTAAACGAAATAAAACAGCAGGAAACTAATGGCAAAGCAAGCAGCTATAGAACAAGATGGCCAAATCATTGAGGCGCTTTCCAACGCGATGTTTCGCGTTGAGTTGGAAAACGGTCACGTGGTAACGGCACATATCTCTGGGAAGATGCGCATGCACTATATAAAGTTACTACCTGGTGATAAAGTAAAGTTAGAGATGTCGCCTTATGATTTAACAAAGGCACGCATCACATTTAGATATTAAGATATGAAAGTAAGAGCATCACTTAAAAAAAGAAGCGCCGACTGCAAGATTGTACGTCGCAAGGGACGCTTATACGTAATTAACAAAAAGAACCCTAGGTTTAAACAAAGACAAGGATAATTATGGCTAGAATTTCTGGAGTAGATATTCCCAAACAAAAAAGAGGCGTCATTTCGCTAACCTATATATATGGGGTTGGACGCAGTCGTGCTAAAGCTATTTTGGCTACTGCTGGTGTTGACGAAAGCAAAAAAGTAAACGAATGGAACGACGACGAAATTGGTCGTATCCGTGATGCTGTTGCTTCATTTACGATCGAAGGTGAACTTCGTTCGGAAACCCAATTGAACATCAAGCGATTGATGGACATCGGTTCTTTTAGAGGTATTCGTCACCGTGTCGGTTTACCACTTCGTGGTCAACGCACCAAGAATAACTCAAGAACACGTAAAGGAAAACGCAAGACAGTTGCTAACAAAAAGAAAGTAACTAAATAAAGTAGTCAAGAGATGGCAAAATCAAGTTCAAAAAAGCGTAAAGTTGTGGTGGAAGCCTTTGGCGAAGCCCACATCAACGCATCGTTTAATAATATCATTGTATCCCTAACCAACAACAAAGGTGAGGTGATTTCATGGTCTTCTGCAGGTAAGATGGGCTTTAGAGGCTCAAAGAAAAACACACCTTATGCTGCACAACTTGCAGCTGAAGATGCTGCGAAAGTAGCACAGGAGGCAGGCCTTAGAAAGGTAAAAGTATTTGTAAAGGGGCCCGGTAACGGACGCGAGTCAGCTATCAGAACCCTTCACAATGGCGGCATTGAAGTCACCGAAATAGTTGACGTGACGCCTATGCCGCACAATGGATGTCGTCCACCAAAAAGACGTAGAGTTTAATACTAACCTCGCTGGCGAAGGATTGACCTTAATTCCCAGCACTTAATTTTTATAATATGGCAAGATATACTGGTCCAAAGACAAAAATCGCCCGTAAGTTTGGCGAAGCTATATTCGGCGAAGACAAGTCGTTCGAAAAGCGTAATTACCCTCCTGGACAACACGGAAATAACCGTCGTAGACCCAAAAAATCGGAATATGCAATCCAGTTAATGGAAAAGCAAAAAGCGAAATTTACCTATGGTATCTTAGAGCGTCAGTTCCGCAATCTTTTTCTTAAAGCTAATGCTAGTAAGGATGTAACAGGTGAAGTACTACTTCAGCTTTGTGAATCTCGTCTAGATAACTTGGTATACCGCTTAGGTATTGCACCAACTAGAAGCGCTGCCCGCCAACTTGTGGGGCACCGTCACATTACTTTAAATGGAGAAATTATGAACATTCCCTCATGTCACGTAAAAGTAGGTGATGTGATTGGCGTTCGTGAAAAGTCTAAATCGCTTGAAGTAATTGAGCGTTCTCTTTCTGTTGCCAGCCACGATTTAGAGTGGTTGTCATGGAATGATGCAACGCTTGAAGGCACACTGGTTTCAGTTCCTACCCGTGAGCAAATCACAGAAAACATAAAGGAGCAACTAATTGTCGAATTGTATTCAAAATAATCCTATGGCACTATTTAATTTTCAAAAACCAGATAAGGTAATCATGATTGATTCAGACGAATTCGAAGGTAAATTCGAATTTCGTCCACTAGAGCCGGGGTATGGGCTAACGGTTGGAAACGCACTACGTCGTGTGATGCTTGCATCGCTTGAAGGTTTTGCGATTACTTCTGTTCGTATCGACAAGGTTGACCACGAATTCTCAACGCTTCCCGGAGTAGTAGAAGACGTAACAGAAATGATTTTGAACTTTAAGCAAGTTCGTTTCAAACAACAAATCGACTCTGTTGATAGCGAATCGGTTAGTGTAGCTATTTCAGGTCAAAAGCAACTTACAGCTGGGGACTTACAGAAGTTTATTTCTGGTTTCCAAGTGCTTAACCCAGAATTGGTTATTTGCAATATGGACGAAAGCGTTCAGCTAAACTTTGAGTTTACCATTGAAAAAGGACGTGGTTACGTTCCTGCAGAAGAAAACAAAAAAGCAACTGCGCCTATTGGAACTATTGCCATTGACTCTATTTACACGCCGATCAAAAACGTGAAATACACGATTGAGAATTTCCGTGTAGAGCAAAAAACAGATTACGAAAAGTTGATTTTCGAAATCATAACAGATGGTTCTATTCATCCAAAAGATGCATTGACTGAAGCTGCAAAAACATTGATCCACCACTTTATGCTGTTCTCTGACGAACGCATAACCCTTGAGGCTGATGAAATTGCTGAAACAGAAACCTATGACGAAGAGTCATTACACATGCGTCAATTGCTTAAGACAAAACTCATCGATATGGATTTATCTGTACGTGCACTTAACTGCCTTAAAGCAGCTGAAGTTGATACACTTGGCGATTTGGTTTCCTTTAATAAAAGTGATTTGATGAAGTTTAGAAACTTCGGCAAAAAATCACTTACCGAACTTGAGGAGTTGGTAATTGCCAAAGGCCTTAACTTTGGAATGGACCTGGCTAAATACAAATTGGATAAAGACTAAGGTCGCAATAGCTATTCATCATGAGACACGGAAAGAAAGTTGCCCACTTGGGGCGTACAAATACCCACAGAAAAGCGATGCTTGCCAATATGGCATCTTCGCTAATTGAGCACAAACGTATCAATACGACAGTAGCCAAGGCCAAGGCCTTGAAGCAGTTTGTTGAGCCGCTTGTTACGCGTTCAAAAGAAGACACCACACACAACCGTCGTGTTGTTTTTAGAGCTTTGCGTAATAAGTATGCCGTAACCGAATTGTTTCGTATTGTTTCTGAGAAAGTTGGTGATCGCCCAGGTGGTTACACCCGCATCATCAAACTTGGAAACAGGCTAGGAGATAACGCTGATATGGCTTTAATCGAGCTGGTAGACTTCAATGAAGTATATGAGACCGATAAGCCAAAGAAGAAAAAATCTAGACGTAGAGGTGCTAAAAAAGTAGCTCCTGCTGAAGTAGAAGCAGAAGTAGTTGCTGATGCGCCTGTAGCAGAAGAAGCTGCACCTGAAGCAGCCGCTGAAGCACCTGATGCCGAAGCTGCACCTGCTGAAGAATCCAACGCAGAAGAAGCCGATGAGGCTTCATCTTCAGAAGAAGAAAACAAGGCAGAATAAGTTTTTAATAGCCTTTTAATAAATCAAAGGATAAACCAGTGGGTTTATCCTTTTTTTTGTGTTAATTTTGCAGAAATACTTTTAACCAAAATGAGCCAATACCTCTCTCGTAATAAAGCACTTATCTTGCTAGAAGACGGAACGGTATTTCACGGCAAATCCATTGGAATTGAAGGCCAAGCTTTTGGCGAGTTGTGCTTTAACACGGGCATGACGGGTTATCAAGAGATTTTTACAGACCCATCGTATTATGGGCAGCTTATGGTTACTACCAATGCACACATTGGAAACTATGGCGTTTTAAATAACGAGTCCGAGTCTGATGCTATTCAGATTTCAGGGCTTATCTGTAAAAACTTCAATACTGGATTTTCACGCGAAGCCGCAGACAGTTCTTTATTTGATTTTTTCGAAAAGCAACAACTAGTTGCCATTTCTGATGTTGATACACGCGCACTTGTGAGTTACATACGTGACAACGGTGCCATGAATGCCATAATCTCAACGCAGACGGACGACTTAGACGCTTTAAAAAAACAACTTTTAGATGTGCCATCCATGAAAGGATTGGCGCTTGCACCTAAAGTTTCCACAACGGAACCCTACTTTATGGGTGATGCAGATGCACCTTTGAAGGTTGCTGCATTGGACTTGGGTATCAAGAAAAACATCTTGCGCAACCTCGCCAGTAGAGGTGTGTATGTTAAGGTTTTTCCACTAGACACCACTTTTGAAACCATGAGTGAATGGAATCCTGACGGTTACTTCTTGTCCAACGGACCTGGTGATCCAGAACCTTTGCATGCTGCACAAGCCATTGCGACCGAAATCATTGCTAAAGGACTTCCGCTATTTGGTATTTGTTTGGGGCATCAAATCATTGCACTATCTCAAGGTATTTCAACGTATAAAATGCTCAACGGACACCGTGGTATTAACCACCCCGTCCTAAATGTTGAAACTGGTAAAGGAGAAATCACCTCGCAAAACCACGGTTTTGCTATCAACAGAGAAGAAACAGAAACACACAAGGATGTTGTAATCACACATAAGCACCTTAACGATGACACCGTAGCAGGTATCCGCATTGAAGGCAAGCCTTGCTTCTCCGTGCAATACCACCCAGAGGCAAGCCCTGGACCGCACGATTCATCGTATTTATTTGACCAATTTATTTCACAAATTAACAACCACAAAAAACAAGCATCATGAGTATCATTTTAAATGTACATGCACGTCAAATTTTTGATTCCAGAGGAAATCCAACCGTAGAGGTTGATGTAATCACAGATACTGGAACCATGGGCCGTGCGGCTGTACCTTCTGGTGCGTCAACTGGAGAACACGAAGCCGTTGAATTACGCGACGGAGGAGATGCCTATATGGGTAAAGGCGTTCTACAAGCAGTTAAAAATGTAAATCAAATCATTTCTCCCGAGCTCTTAGGTGCTTCTGTATTTGAGCAAGAGGAGATTGACCAAATCATGATTGATTTGGATGGTACACCAAACAAGTCTAAGCTTGGCGCGAATGCCATTTTAGGTGTTTCACTAGCCGTTGCTAAAGCAGCTGCAAACGAATTGGGCCTCCCGCTATATCGCTACATTGGTGGTACACGTGCCATTACGCTTCCTGTCCCCATGATGAATATCATTAATGGTGGTTCACACTCTGATGCGCCTATTGCATTTCAAGAATTTATGATCATGCCTGTAAAAGCTGTTTCGCTTTCACATGCACTGCAAATGGGAACTGAAATTTTCCATAACCTTAAGAAAGTACTTAAAGGAAGAAATTTAAGCACAGCTGTTGGTGATGAAGGTGGATTTGCTCCTACATTAGGCGGAACCGAAGATGCACTGGATACCATTTTATTGGCCATTGAGAAATCTGGTTATAAGCCGGCAGAAGAGGTGATGATTGCATTGGATTGTGCTGCTGCTGAATTTTATGTAGACGGTAAGTATGACTACTCAAAATTTGAAGGCGAGAGCGGAAAAGTGCGTTCTTCTCAAGAGCAAGCAGACTACCTCGCTTCATTGGCTGAAAAATATCCTATTGTTTCTATTGAAGACGGTATGGACGAAAACGACTGGGAAGGATGGAAATACCTGACTGAAAAAATTGGCGACAAAGCCCAATTGGTTGGAGATGATTTGTTTGTCACCAATGTAACCCGCTTGAGTCGTGGTATAGAAGAAGACATTGCAAACTCTATTTTGATTAAAGTAAATCAAATTGGTTCGTTATCTGAAACCATTGCGGCAGTTCAAATGGCACAAAATGCAGGTTATACTTGCGTGATGTCTCACCGCTCTGGAGAAACTGAGGACAATACGATTGCTGATTTAGCCGTTGCCCTAAACACAGGTCAAATCAAAACAGGTTCGCTATCACGTAGTGACCGTATGGCAAAATACAACCAGTTGTTGCGTATTGAAGAAGAGTTAGGAAGAATTGCGTTTTATCCACAGGATAAAGCCTTTAAAGTGAAGTTTTAATTCACTATATTATATTATCGAAATTAAAAAATGGCAAAACTTGCAAAATTATCCTATGATGGGAAGTCGGTTGAATTCCCTTTAGTTGAAGGAACAGAAGATGAACTAGGAATTGATATAAAAACCCTGCGTGCGGCAACCAACCTTATAACCCTTGACCCTGGTTTTAAGAATACCGGTTCTTGCCAAAGTGCCATCACTTTTTTAGATGGAGAAAAAGGCGTGCTGCGCTACCGTGGATATGATATTGAAGATTTGGCAAAAAACGCCGATTTTTTAGAAGTTGCTTTCTTGCTGATTTTTGGCGAGCTTCCAAATGCTGAACAGCTTGATAAGTTTTTGGTTGACATTAAAGAGGAGTCTTATATAGACGAGGATTTAAAGAAAATACTTGAAAGTTTTCCTAGTGCTGCGCACCCAATGGGCGTGTTATCCTCACTTACCAGTGCGCTAACAGCATTCAACCCAAAGACATTTGATGTTGAGAGCGAAGAAGAAATGTACAGAGCTATTGTCCGTATCATGGGTAAGCTTCCTGTATTGGTTGCTTGGGTATTTAGAAAAAAATCAGGTCTTCCACTTAAATATGGCGATTATGCCCTGGGCTATGTGGAGAATATCGCCCGTATGATGTTCCGCAAACCCAATAAGGAATATGTTGCCAATCCTATTGTGGATCAAGCGCTAAATAAGCTTTTAATATTACACGCCGATCACGAACAAAATTGCTCAACTTCAACGGTGCGTATCGTTGGATCGTCACACGCAGGTCTTTTTGCATCTGTAGCTGCTGGTATATCAGCGCTCTGGGGGCCATTACACGGTGGTGCAAACCAAGCCGTTGTTGAAATGCTCGAAGATATTCGCCAAGACGGTGGAGATATTGACAAATACATGAACAAGGCCAAAGACAAAAACGATCCTTTCCGATTGATGGGCTTTGGACATAGGGTGTATAAAAACTTTGATCCACGTGCACGTATCATCAAAAAAGCAGCCAATGAGGTACTTGAAGACCTTGGTATAGTTGATCCTGTATTGGACATTGCTAAAAAACTAGAGGAAGCTGCTTTAAGCGATCCTTATTTTGTAGATCGTAAACTTTACCCTAATGTTGATTTTTACTCTGGTATTATATACCGTGCCATGGGAATTTCAACTGAAACCTTTACCGTAATGTTTGCACTTGGTCGTTTGCCCGGATGGATTGCCCAATGGCGTGAAATGCGACTAAACAAAGAGCCTATTGGCCGTCCAAGACAGATATATGTAGGGGAGAACCAAAGACCATTTGTGCCATTGAATAAAAGATAAGTCATGGGATAAAACTCTGTATACATTCAGAGACGCAAACGCTTACCCACCTTATGTTGGGTACAGCAGCTGCTATGGGTGCTCCGCCCAATATCCAAGACTTATACGATCCCTCTTCCAAAAAGCATTTGCTAGCTGGAACCTTTCCCAAAAAAGCAAACTTACAACAAGCCTTAACTGACCTTGAACAGGTTTTTTTGCGCTATGGCGTATCTGTGGTTCGTCCAGATAATGTTGTGGATTGCAATCAAATATTCGCTCGTGATTTGGGGTTTGTCGTAGACGATATTTTTGTCCGTTCCAATATCATTCCACACCGTGAAAAAGAATTGGCAGGCTTAACTTCTGTATTAACCCAAATCCCCGCTTCAAAGCAATTGGTGTTTCCAAAAAAGGTGCACATCGAAGGCGGTGATGTTATTGTTCACAACGATTATATTTATGTGGGCATATCAACGAGTCCTGATTATGCAAAATTACTTACTGCCAGAACTAATAAGGCCGCAGTTGCTGCCTTGCAACAGGCTTTTCCCCACAAAAAAGTAAAGGGATTTGAGTTAAACAAATCGAACACGATTCCACACGAAAACGCATTGCACTTGGACTGTTGTTTTCAGCTAGTGGGAAAAAACTTTGCGTTGACCTGCCCTGAGGGCTTTGCTGATCGTGAAGCCTATAATTGGCTTGTTACCCATTTTGGGAATGATAACATATTTGAAGTATCAGCATTAGAGATGAGTCAGATGATGTGTAATGTGGTTTCCATAAGCCCAACCGTAGTTGTTTCAGACACTTTGTTTACACGTCTAAATACTTGGTTGCGGAATCGTGGCATAACAGTCGAAGAAGTCGATTTTAGTGAAATAGGAAAACAAGGCGGTTTGTTTCGCTGTGTTACCCTGCCCTTATACCGTGTCCTATGAAACCTACCCATCACGTCCTGATGGTGCGCCCTGCTAGCTTTCGTGCCAATGAGCAAACCGCAGCAAACAACTATTATCAAAAGCATACCGCCCTTACTGCTGCTCAGTCACTATTGCAGGCCCAATCGGAATTCGATACCCTGGTTTCTTGCTTGCGCCTGAATAATATCAAGGTTACGGTTGCTCAAGATACGCTCACACCCGACACGCCTGACGCCCTTTTTCCAAACAACTGGTTTGCTCTTTTGGGTAATGGTCAATTGGTCTTATTCCCCATGTTTGCCGAAAACAGAAGGGCTGAACGCTCCAGCCGCATCTTTCAAGCACTTAGCATAGACGGACATGAAGTGATGCATACGGTTGACTATTCCTCATATGAACAGAAACATCAGTTTTTAGAAGGCACAGGCAGTATGGTGCTCGATCATCAAAACAGCATCGCATATTGTGCACTTTCGGCACGTGCTGACGTGCACTTATTTAACCTATTTTGCGAAGCCTTTAATTTTAAGCCTGTTGTTTTCCATGCTTATCAAACGATGGGCACAGGGCGTTTGCTAATATATCACACCAATGTTATGATGGTAGTAGCCCCTGCTTTTGCACTTGTTTGTTTGGATGCTGTTGATGATCCAATGGAGCGTGCATTGCTGCAAGACAGTCTTACCTTTTCTGGAAAAATAGTTATCCCTTTGACAGAGAAGCAGCTTACTCAATTTGCAGGCAATATGTTGGCGCTTACAGCCACAGACGGTACAGCACTTTTGGTGATGAGTACACGCGCTTATGATGCGCTTTCGTCCAAGCAGATGTTACAGCTGCAGGCTCACGTCAAGCTAGTTCATAGTCCCATCCCAACCATTGAAGACTTGGGCGGCGGTAGCGTTCGCTGTATGCTAGCAGAAGTATACTAAAGGTAGTTGTCTGAAATACGCGCTTTTTGCTGCTGAATCTTTTTGAAAAAGTCACGTACATTTTTAGATTTCGCCGAGATACCAACCTTGTGGTGCTCCATGTGAATGCTATAGGCTTCTCCCGTACCTTTAAATATGGTGAGCTTGTAGTATGGAATAATCAAGCCGTAAGTTTCTAGCAAGGATCGAAAACGTAGAATGATGCCGTTTGGACGCAATTCGATATTACAGGTATTGTCATTATGGTCTAAAACAAATAGGGAATCAATTTCTTTACTGCTCGAAACCACATGCAGTTTGGGTGAACCCACACCACCTAATTTAAGTCGGTTCATTAGGGTAAAGGGCTTGCCTACCAGCGTATCTATAGATTCGCGTTGAGCTTTGTTGTTATACGATACATTTGCTAGCATTTTACAAAGATAGGATAAATGCGTTGCAACCTGTTGGAATCACTTATCTTTACACTCGATATTTGTGTATGGATCATATCATTAAAAAACAACTCGTTGCATACTTTGCCACAAACTATGGCAAAACACTAGAAAGTATTGAAATTCAACCCACCAAGCCTCAATTTGAGGGCGATTTAACTGTGGTTGTATTTCCGCTGTTGAAGTTGGCGCCCAAAAAACCAGCTGATTTGGCAGCGGAGTTGGGGGATTATCTCCAAGCAGAAGTTGCGGAAATAGCTTCTTATAATGTGGTGCAAGGTTTTTTAAATATCGAGATATCAACAGCATATTACATCAAGGCATTAAAAGACATTCATGCCGATGCGCATTTTGGTATTAAAACTGTTGATGCAGCTGCTGATAAAATTTTGGTTGAGTATTCCTCGCCAAACACCAATAAGCCATTGCACCTTGGACATATTAGAAATAATTTATTAGGGGCTTCGGTAGCCAACATACTGTCTGCCAACGGACAAAACGTACATACCACTCAAATCATTAACGATAGGGGTATACATATCTGTAAATCCATGGTGGCATGGGAGCAGTTTGGAAATGGTGAAACGCCAATAACTACCAACTTAAAGGGCGATGCATTGGTGGGTAAATATTACGTTCTTTTTGACCAACAATACAAAAAGGAAATAGCTGATTTAGTTGCTGCTGGAACTGACGAAGAAACGGCTAAAAACACAGCACCCATTTTGTTGCAGGCAAAAGACATGCTGATTCGTTGGGAGCAAAAAGATGCTTCAGTCCTTGCTTTATGGGAAAAAATGAATGCTTGGGTATATGAAGGTTTTGACGAAACCTACAAACGTTTGGGAGTTCACTTCGATTCCTATTACTATGAAAGCAACACCTATGTGTTGGGTAAAGAAATTGTCACTGAAGGACTTGACAAAGGTGTTTTTTTTAAAAAAGACGACGGATCTGTTTGGATAGATTTGACTGACGAAGGTTTGGATGAAAAACTATTGCTACGTTCTGACGGTACTTCTGTGTACATGACACAAGACCTTGGAACAGCACGATTGCGCTACACCGACCACCCCGATATGAAGGGTATGGTTTATACGGTTGGAAATGAACAAGATTACCATTTCAAGGTATTGTTCCTAGTATTGAAGAAATTGGGCTACGCGTGGGCAGATCAGTTGCATCACTTGAGCTATGGTATGGTTGACTTGCCAAGCGGAAAGATGAAGAGTCGTGAGGGAACGGTAGTCGATGCTGATGCGCTTATGACCGAAATGCAGGACACCGCCAAGCAGATTTCCCAAGAGTTGGGTAAGCTAGACGGTATGTCTGAGGCGGAAAAAGAATCCCTTTATCACACTATTGGTATGGGTGCATTAAAATATTATATCCTAAAAGTTGATCCAAAGAAACGCATCTTATTTGACCCTAAAGCTTCTGTAGATTTTACAGGAAATACGGGACCGTTTATACAATATACCCATGCGCGTATTCAATCTATTTTACGCAAGTCTTCGGGAAGTGATTTTGATATTGCGGACGTAGCTTCGCTACACGATAAAGAAAAGACGGTATTGAAGACTTTGCTTCAATTTCCTTCAACCATTGAAGCTTCTGCTAAGCAATACAGCCCGGCTTTGATTGCCAACTACCTATATGAGTTGGTGAAGCAGTTTAATTCATACTACCAAGAAGTACCCATACTTGTTGAGGATAAGGCACAACAGTCTTTTAGGGTGTCTTTGTGTGGTGCGGTAGCAGATGTTATTGCAAAAGCCCTTGGTCTTTTGGGTATTGATGCTCCGGAAAGAATGTAAAAAAAAAGCCTCGAAAATCGAGGCTTTTTAAATACTAGTAAGGTTTTACTTATTTTTTAGAAGCAACCGCCGCAGCGTAAACTACTAAACCGAAACCAATTTTGTTGATTGCATCACCAATATTATAAACAACATCCATATCTAAGTTGATAGCAGTGATGAAAGAATACCATTGACCATCAGCAGTACCTAACATATAACCTAATGGGTAAATAGCCCACCCGATCAATACGAAAAGTGTTAATGTTTTGTGTGCTTTTTCAACCGCTCCACCAGCAGATGCAGCAAGTTTAGCTAGCTCACCGTACTTGATTAAGTATGCGATGTAGAAGTATGCGATACCAGAAGCAAGACCCCAAAGTGCAGGCATTGCAGTGCTGCTATCAGCAACTTCACCGAAGTAACCAGTTACAAGCATAACAAGTGAAGCCCAGATTAATGTCTTAAGGTGTTTGGTTGTTGCACCAGCAGCCTTAAGGATTAAATAGAACTCAACACACATCAACGGTACTGTAAGTATCCAGTCAATGTAACGGATTTCTGTAGTAACGCCTCCAGATGTAGCAGCCTCTCTCATATAATAGTAGTGTACTGCCGCAATAAAGGTAATCAAACCAGAAACCAAAATTGAGGTTCTCCATTTACTATCAAATTGAGGTAGCGATAGGAAGAAAAAAGCTGAAGCAGCTGTCATCGCCATCGTACCTAAAAAGAAAGTAAAATTAACTGGATCACTAAGATCCGCATTTCCAATAAATGAAATTAAATTAGTAATTGTCATGATTTTTTAATTATATTTTGTTGAGCGCAAGTTAAAAAAAATTAAACAAACTGTATATATTTAAATAAATATTTTACGATATTGTTAAAAATTTATGTTTCAAATTAAACATTTCAATACTCAAAAAATCTTTATCACGCTGATTTGTACAGTGTTAGGAGTTCTATTGCCCGACGCCTTTTTGACCTTTTTAGCCGCTATTAATGTGTTAACAATTGGCATTATTCATGGTGCAAATGACTTATGCATTGTATCAAAAATTAGAAGAACGACAACAAAACAACATTTTGGCTACCTATTTGTTATTTACGTTTTGTTTGTTTTTGTCATGGTTTTTGCACTCTATCGCTTTCCGCTTTGGTCCTTATTGTTGTTCGTAGTTATAAGTTCATTTCATTTTGGCGAACAACAATGGTATCAAAAAACGATTGCCAAATCCGCAACGGTTCATTTCTTCTATGCCGCCTTTGGCTTTATGCTTTTTGCACTACTTTTCTTTACACACAAATCTCAGACGGCAAATATTATTTTAGAAATTACACAAGAACAATCTCCCGGATATTTATTTGACCGTTTTTTGATGTTCGCTTCTGGTATATTTACAATGTTCTTAATTATTAATTACAAGCAAATCAAGCCGCAACTATTCATACAGGCAATTGGCTTTTTGTCTTTAATCCTTCTTTTTTCACAAACCTCACTACTGTGGTCTTTTTCGGTTTATTTCGTTTTGTGGCACAGTTTGCCATCGCTCAAAGAACAAGCAACAGTGTTACATTCACATGATCCCAGTCCTATTCGTTCTTATGTTAAATCTGCTATTCCGTATTGGTTACTATCTTTAATAGGGCTAACGGCTGCTATTTTATTTGTTGATAATGAAATCATCTCTTTGACTTCATTGTTCTTTGCTTTTTTGGCTGCCATTACCATCCCACATGTTATTGCTATATTTCTGATGCATAAGAAGTATATTTCTTAATTTAGCCTTTTAGCTTAATTCATGTTTGAACAGTTTAGTAAACGCTTAGATGCCGCCTTAAAAACCCTTAAAGGGCATGGGCGCATAACAGAAATTAATGTAGCCGAAACCATGAAAGAAATTCGGCGTGCATTGTTAGATGCCGATGTTAATTTCAAAATCGCCAAATCTTTCACCCAGCGCGTAAAAGACAAAGCCATCGGTCAGAAGGTATTGTCAGATTTGCACCCGGGTCAGTTATTGATCAAAATTGTACAAGATGAGTTGACCGACCTACTTGGCGGTCAAAAGCAAGATATCTCCGTTACTGGAAAACCTGCCGTGGTACTTATGAGTGGTTTGCAAGGCTCTGGTAAAACAACATGTTCAGCCAAACTCGCCAAACACCTCAAAGAAAAACAATCCAAGCGTGTTCTATTGGTAGCTTGTGACATATACAGGCCAGCTGCTATTGATCAATTAAAGATTTTGGGAGAACAAATTGAAGTTGCTGTATTTGCAGCGCCCGAAAATAAAAACCCTGTTGACATTGCCAAAAAAGCATTGCAACACGCCAAAGTAAATCAATACAATGTTGTAATTGTCGATACCGCAGGTCGTTTGGCAGTGGACGAGGAATTGATGCAAGAGATTGACAATATTCATAAGGCAATAAAACCCACCGAAACCCTGTTTGTGGTAGATGCCATGATGGGGCAAGATGCCGTGAATACGGCCAAAGCATTTCACGACTTACTCCAGTTTGATGGGGTGGTGCTTACCAAAATGGATGGAGATACACGCGGTGGTGCTGCGCTATCGATTAAATCTGTTGTAGACAAACCCATAAAATTTATTGGTACAGGTGAAAAATTAGATGCCCTAGATGTTTTTCACCCCAACAGGATGGCGGATCGTATTTTGGGAATGGGCGATGTGGTATCTCTAGTGGAACGTGCACAAGAACAAGTCGACGAAGAAGAAGCCAAGCGCATTGAGAAGAAAATTGCCAACAACCAATTTGGTTATGATGACTTTTTAAGCCAGCTCAAGCAAGTGCAACGCATGGGTTCCATGAAAGATTTAGTTGGGATGATTCCAGGGGCTAGCAAGGCGCTCAACGGCGCTGAGATTGACGAAGATGCTTTTAAAGGAGTAGAAGCCTTGATACATTCCATGACACCCAAAGAGCGCCAACAGCCCAAGCTGTTGAATTATAGTCGTAAGAAGCGCATTGCCAAAGGAGCAGGACTACAAATGGACGATATTAACAAGCTGGTGAAACAGTTTGAGCAAATGAGTAAGATGATGAAAATGATGCGCGGAGGTAAATCTTCCAAGCTGATGCAAATGTTTGGAAAATGAGTATAATTTTAGATGGAAAGGCCACCTCAAATCAGATTAAGGAAGAGCTGACAATACAGGTAAAAGAAATTAAAGATGCCGGAAAGCGTCCGCCGCATTTGGCAGCTGTACTTGTAGGTAACGACGGCGCAAGCCTTACCTATGTAGGCAGCAAGGTCCGGTCTTGTGAGCGTATAGGCTACGACTCAACCCTAATAAAACTTGATGATGACATTTCGCAAGAAGCACTTCTTGCTACTATCGAAAAACTAAACAACGACCCCTTGCTTGATGGCTTTATCGTGCAATTGCCTTTGCCCAAGCACATTGATGAGGAAGTGGTACTTCACGCCATTAACCCAAATAAAGATGTTGATGGATTTCACCCAACCAATTTTGGTAAAATGGCATTGGGTATGCAAACCTTTATTCCCGCCACGCCGTTTGGTATCATGGAATTGCTTAAGCGCTACAAACTAGATATCAGTGGAAAACACGCCGTTGTCATTGGACGCAGTCATATTGTGGGCAGACCGATGAGTATTTTACTTTCTGAAAAAGGAAACCCTGGAAATGCTACGGTCACGCTGACACACAGCAGAACCCAAAACCTCGCTGCTATTACTAAGGAAGCAGATATTGTTGTTTCCGCATTGGGCGTGCCTAATTTTCTAACGGCCGATATGGTCAAGGACGGAGCCATCATCATTGATGTTGGCATTACACGCGTTCCTGATGCCGACCATCCTAAAGGCTATGTCATTGTTGGTGATGTTCACTATGATGCGGTAAAAGAAAAGGCGAGCTATATAACACCTGTTCCAGGTGGTGTGGGGCCCATGACCATTGCCATGCTGTTACAAAACACCATGTTGGCCTACCAACGCAATCAAGACTAATGCAATCCGAACTTAAAAAAGCCGTTGATGCTGGTCTTGCACTTCCTTTGATGGAAGCATTCTACACTATTCAAGGGGAGGGCTATCACAAAGGCAGTGCTGCTTTTTTTATTCGCATTGGCGGTTGTGATGTGGGTTGTCACTGGTGTGATGTCAAGGAAAGTTGGGATGCTAATTTGCACCCGCCTACCTATATTGAAGAAATTGTGGCGCAAGCCAAGTCGTATGCTGATACCGTAGTGGTTACTGGCGGCGAACCCCTTATGTGGAACATGAATCCGCTTACAGAGGCTTTGCAAGCTGTAGGTCTGAAAACCCATATCGAAACTTCTGGTGCCTATCCACTTTCTGGGAAATGGGATTGGATTTGCCTGTCTCCAAAGAAACGCATGCTGCCAAAAACAGAAATTTACACTGCGGCAGATGAGTTGAAAGTGATTGTATACAATAAAGACGACTTGCAGTTTGCCGAAAAACAAGCTTTAGGCGTAGCCGATTCCTGTAAGTTATACCTACAGCCCGAGTGGAGTAGGAGAGATATGGCCATTCCGCTAATCGTTACGCATGTACTAGAAAACCCCCAGTGGATGGCGTCCTTGCAAACGCACAAATACCTTAAAATTCCCTAGTGATAGACCTAGAAAAGCTTCCCGAACAAGCGGCTAAGGTTTCGCACGAAAACGCTAAATACTTAAAAAAATTGAAGGCACGCAAACCAAAACAACTTGACAAGGTTATGGGGGCGTTGCACGAAGAAGTCTTTCAAGAAATAGACTGTTTGTCTTGTGCAAACTGTTGCAAAACCACGGGGCCTTTGTTTATTCCTTCCGATATCAAGCGCATCAGCAAACGATTGCGTTTAAAGCCAACCGAATTTGAAACCCAATACTTGCACGTTGACGAAGATGGTGACAAAGTGCTACGACAACTGCCTTGCCCGTTTTTAGGGGCAGACAACTATTGCGGTATTTACGAAGACCGACCCAAAGCCTGTCGTGAGTTCCCACACACCAACAGGGCGAAATTTCATCAAATAACCCAAATAACAGCAAAGAACGTGGCGGTTTGTCCAGCGGTCTACACCATGGTAGAACGATTGAAAGCAGCTTTGCCACAATAAGTATTACATTTAACCTTTAATTATAACAGTGGGTTTTACTTGGTTTATTGCAAAGCGTATCATTGGAAACCGAAAGCACAAACGCAGTGTTTCCGGTCCCATAATTTCCATTGGAATCATAGCCATTGCTTTGGGTGTGATTACCATGCTTATTGCCTTGGGCACAGGTGTTGGGCTTAAAAATAAAATCGGAGACAAAGTAGCCGCATTTAGCGGTCACGTGCGTGTAACTGCCCTTGGAAATAGCCAGCATCAAGAAACCCTAAGGTCACTAGATAACACAATTGCTTATCAAAACCAACTGCAACAATTGCCCAATACGCTTGCGGTTCAGTCAGTTGCTTATGTGCCGGGCGTTATCCTAAACAATACCGCATTTGACGGCATCGTTTTTAAAGGCATTGATGAAAATTTTAATACCGACTTCTTTTCCTTTTTTGGAATGTCTGACACCATTGCCTTGCCAACCAAAAATGACATTTGGATATCGGCAGAATTGGCAAAAAAACTATCCCTAACAGTAGGGGATAGGGTACCGCTTTACTTTGCTTCCTCACAGACAACCATGCCCAAGCGCAGAAGTTGTACCATCGTAGGTTTGTTTGAAACGGGTTTTGCTGACTACGACGACACCTATGTTTTAGGGCATATAGATATCGTCCGTTCATTGTATGGGTGGGATGAAAATCAAGTTGGTGCTTTTGAGATTTTTCTCCACGATGACACCAATTTAGACCTTGATACCAATACCATTTATGACAGTATTGATGCTATTGTAGATGTGCAGCACGTCGAAGAGCAGTTTCCAGAAATTTTCAATTGGATTAAGTTGTTTGGCACAAACATATCCCTGATTATCATCATCATGATAATCGTAGGTGGTGTTAACATGATTACGGCGCTGTTGGTGCTTATTTTGGAGCAGACACAACTCATTGGCATAGCACGTGTATTGGGGGCTAAGGTGGGTTCGTTGCAACAACTCTTCCTTATACAAGGTGCTTATTTGATAGGCGTTGGACTTATTTGGGGCAACTTGATTGGTTTGGGTTTGTTGTTCTTGCAACACCAGACAGGCTTTATGTCACTTGATCCCAACACCTATTACGTAAAAGAAGTGCCCGTCTATATGGATGTTACCACTGTGCTATGGCTCAACGGTCTAACACTGGCTGTCTGCTTGGTGCTTTTGGTGTTGCCTTCTTTTATTATTTCAAGGATACCACCAACGCAAGTGCTCAAAATCAATCCCTAGGCATTGGTTAGCGCATCTCCATTACTTACCTTTGCCAGATGCAATACATAGACAATATCTTAGGTGCTATTGGAAATACACCACTTATTAAGCTTAATAAAATTACTTCTGAAATAGATGCTTTGGTTTTGGCCAAAGTTGAGTTTTTCAATCCTGGAAATTCTGTCAAAGACCGCATGGCCTTAAAAATGGTTGAAGATGCCGAGGCAGATGGCCGTCTCAAACCTGGTGGAACCATAGTTGAGGGTACTTCAGGAAATACGGGTATGGGATTGGCACTTGCTGCAATCATTAAGGGCTATAAACTGATTTGTGTTTCCACAGACAAACAGTCCAAAGAAAAGTTTGATATACTGCGTGCTGTTGGTGCGGAGGTTATCGTGTGTCCCACAGATGTTGCGCCCGATGATCCAAGATCTTATTATTCAACCTCCAAGCGCATAGGGGAGGAAACCCCAAATGCCTGGTATGTAAACCAATACGACAACCCCTCCAATACGGTAGCACATTACGAACAAACAGGCCCTGAAATTTGGAAACAAACGGGAGGAAAAATCACACACTTTGTGGTGGGTGTTGGCACGGGTGGTACCATTTCTGGTGTCGGCAAATACCTAAAAGAGCAAAACCCCGACATTAAAATATGGGGCATAGACACTTATGGCTCTGTCTTTAAGAAATACCACGAAACCGGCATTTTTGATGAAAAGGAAATATACCCCTACATCACAGAAGGGATAGGCGAAGATATATTACCCGAAAATGTGAACTTTGAGATTATTGATGGTTTTGAAAAAGTCACCGATAAAGACGCTGCGGTATACACACGTAAGCTAGCCCGCGAGGAAGGCATCTTTGCTGGAAACTCCTGTGGCGCGGCTGTTAAGGGAGTATTGCAACTCAAAAAGCACTTTGGTCCCGACGACGTGGTTGTGGTCCTACTGCACGACTCAGGCAGTCGTTATGTAGGTAAGATGTACAATGACGAATGGATGCAGGAAAAGGGCTTTTTATAAGTCCTATGCACCAGCAAATGCTGCTGCCCCAAACAGTATGCTTATTAGGAAAAATAAGACATATACGCCCAACGCGACTACCGTTAAAATTCCCGTTAATTTCCAATAGGACTTCAGGTTTTTCAGCCCATCTTCCAATTGGGAGCTGTCCTCTTCATTTATTGCCCCTTTGACTCGCTTTGAAAAACGGTATAAATACAAGCTGAGAAAAAAGTATAAAAGTGCAAAAAAGAGATAGAAAACAGTTACCATTCCTGTTCCCATTGAAGTAAATTCGCTGACTCCATAGCTGCTGTCCATACCACTAAACATGGCCATAAAGCTGCTAAAAAATAAAGCCATCAGCACAATAAGGCCAGTAAAGATAAAGCCTATAATGGATAAGAAATAGGTCCATTTTCTTGCTTGATTTAGGTAGCTGATGCCAACAGAAGTTAATTTTAGTTCTGAATTCATAATAAGAGATTTAAAGGTTAATGTTTGAATTGCCGCTTTTGAGAAAGCAATGAACACACCAAACAAGTCCTTTGTAAATCGTATAAAAAAATGAAGAACAGATTTGGGTTTTGTTCAGTACTAAATTAGTAAAAATTTAGTTTAATCATCATCGCTATTTTTTTCATAATCATCATCACTATACGTATCATTAACAGTTGCATCAGCATCTGTTCTTATTTCAGCATGCATGATTTCACCACCTGTGGTTCCTGTTTTTTTGGCATAGAACAGGGCTAATATTGTCAAAATAATTGTGCTATATACCACCCGTTTCGCAAATCGCTTACGCTTTAAGCACGCCCATAAGCCAAGCAGTGAAATGCCACCTAACAGGTACATGATTTGGGCAAAGATCTCTGCTGTTTCTTCGTGTATTTCCATATATTTTTCTTCAACGCCTGGAAGGTCTTCTATAAAGTGCTCAGCGGCTTCACCACTAGAATAGGCAGCAACGGTTAGCAGTGCAGCCAAGATGTAAAAACCGTATGCGGTTTGTTTTAATATGCTTGATTTTAAAGTGCTTCCTGCGATGAGTAGTATTAAGCCAACAATAGGCAGGATAATCGGAAAATGATTGATGGCTAAGTGTAGGTGTGCTTCGTTCATGATTAGTGATGTTAAATGGTTATTTTAAATAGATGTCCAACCCATGCGGTTAGGCCCATTGCAATTGTGCCCCAAAAACTTATTCTAGCAATTGCCTTTAAAATACTAGAACCTCCCGTTTTTGCAGCGACTATACCCAATAGAATTAAAAAAAACAATGTAGAAACATAGAGTGAATATACCAGTTGTGACAGGGGAAAGAAGAGCACTACAGCTAAGGGTAGTGCTGCTCCACAAACAAAGGCCAAGCAGCTTGAGATGGCAGCTTGAATGGGATTTATTTTGCTTACCTCATTCAATCCCAGTTCATCACGAACATGCGCTGCCAGGGCATCGTGTTCGGTAAGTTCTTCTGCAACGGTTTTTGCTGTTTCTTTCTTCAACCCTCTTTTTTCATAAATTGCTGCCAACAGCTTAAGTTCTACTTCTGGCATTTCTGCTAGTTCCTTTTTTTCTCTTTCTATGTCTGCCTGTTCTATGTCTGTTTGTGAACTCACAGACACATATTCTCCAGCCGCCATGGACAAGGCGCCAGCTATGAGCCCCGCAAGTGTAGCTAGGATAATGGTTTCTCTATTATCACTTGCTGTGGCAACGCCAATAGCAATACTTGCTGTGGATAAAATACCATCGTTCGCACCCAAAACTGCCGCCCTTAGCCAGTTGCTTTTACGGATGTAATGGTTGTCTAAATAATTGTCAATATTGGGTTCGACTTTAGTCATATACTAACCGTAATTATTACGTAGATAAATGTTTATTTACCCTCAAGAAAATGCTCAAAAAGCAAAATTGTATTGCTACGGAAGTAGAACAGACTTGGGGGTCCCTCACTTAAGCGAGGTGTATTGTTCACTACTAAATTAGTAAAATATTTCGATTAGCGCAGTACCTTGGAAGGAAACACCACGGTACTTTGGTGCCCATCGGTGCCCACAGCAGCCACGCCAAACAAATAGTTGTCCAGCACAATCCCCTCAAGGGTGGTTTGGGTTTTATTCCCCACATATTTACTGTACTGCCAGGTAGGGGAGGTGGTATCGCGCCAATACACCATATAGCCTACTATGTTAGGGCTTTCTGAAGCCATCCACTCCAATCGTGTGCTGGGAGCTACTACGCCACCTATGGCAACTTCCTTTGGTGCAGCTGGTGCCCAAGCCAGAGCCGCTAACGATATGGCATTTACAGCCGTAAGCTTGGCTGCATAGGCTGCGTTTACGCCAGACAACACATCGCCATAAGCAATACCGTCTTCGTTGCGGATATCTTGGTGCTGACGGTTGTAGTTTTCATGTGCTTCCATGATGCGAATACCCGCAAAACCAACGTCATTAAATGGGCGGTGGTGGCCACCACGTCCAAATCGGTCTAAGCGATAAATCAGCATGGGGTTCATCTCCGGCATATAGTTTTGGGTCGTTTTGTGTACGTAGCGTGCCAATTGTCGTGAAATGCCATCTACCTCGCCTCCATAAAAACGGCGTTGCTTGCGGGCACGCTCCGTTTCGGTTGGTGATGTTGGTTCAGAGAAAATGCGAAAACTGCGGTTGTCAATGACGCCATCTACGCCTTCAATATTTCCAATCATATCGTTGTTCAGTACGCCGATAATCTCCCAATTATTATCCAAGGCATATTGCGCTAATCCTTTTCCGCCATAAAGGCCTTGTTCCTCTCCAGAGAGGCCCACATAAATAATGCTGTTGGCAAAACGATATTTCGATAATACCCTTGCCGCCTCAATGGCACCTGCCATCCCCGTGGCATTGTCGTTAGCACCCGGCGAATCAGATGTAAAGTTATTGGGGTCGCTGACTCTAGAGTCGATATCTCCACTCATGATGACAAACCTATTTGGGTGAACGCTACCGCGTTGTATGGCAACGATATTGTTGATCCAAACGTCGCGCGTAAGGCGTCGCCCATCGGCTTTAAACATGTTTTTCTGTTCAAAAACTTCAAGACAGTTTCCGCAGTCAGCGCTTATTTGTGCAAAGGATTTTTTGATCCACCTTCTAGCTGCGCCAATGCCCCTCGTTTCTGAAAGTGTATCGCTTAAGGTATGGCGGGTACCAAAGTTGGCCAAGGTCTCCACATCCGTTATGATGCGATTGGCGGACACTGCTTTAATAATATCATACATCCGTGCGTCCTGTTGCCCAAAGGCAAGACTAATGGTAAAAAGCAGGAAGCAAAAGCGATACATATTAGAAGCAATAGTTGTTTTCAGCAGCCACCTTATCAGCAACTTTGTTGCGCAATGCAATTACATTCGGATATTCCATGTATTTGGTAAAACGCTTAAGTCCCATAAGTAAGGCTTTTTGTTCATCGCCCTCGGCAAATCCCAAGATGGCTTCACGGCCTTTGGTGGTGATTTTTTCAACCGCTTGATAGAGGTACAACTGACTGAGTGCCACTTGATATTCTTGGGCTTCTAGCCCATAAATACCTACATTCTTTTCAGCTCTTAATACGGCAGATTCTGCCATATAAACTTCTATCAAAATATCGGCAACAGCCAACAACAGTTGTTGGTGTTCCTCAAGTTCGGTGCCGTATTTCTGTACCCCTGCGCCTGCAATCATCAAAAAGACTTTTTTAAGGTTTTTAAGGATGTGCTTTTCTTGGCTCATGGGTTCACTAAAATCAGGAATGGCAAAATCAGGAATGCCCAAAAGCTCGTCGCCCACTGCTGTGGCAGGACCGATCAAATCCAGTTGTCCTTTCATGGCTTTTTTGATGAGCATGCCTACCGAAAGCATGCGGTTGATTTCGTTAGTTCCCTCATAGATTCGTGCAATACGCGTATCGCGCCAAGCCGTTTCCATGGGCATATCAGCCGAAAAGCCCATACCGCCCATAACTTGGATACCCTCGTCAGCCGTTATTTGTGTTTGTTCAGAACAGGCAACCTTTAGAATAGAGCATTCAATTACATATTCTTCAACCCCTTTTAGCTCCGCTTCTTGGTGACTGTTCCCAGCTGCTTCACGGAGTGCAATGCGGTCTTCAATATCCTTTGCTGCTCTGTAGCAAGCTGCTTCACCTGCATACAAGAACGTCGCCATATTAGCGAGCTTTTGTTTGATGGCACCAAACTTTGCAATCGGCGTTTTGAACTGTACCCGTTGGTTGGCAAAGCTAACGGCTTCATTAAGCACGCGTCTTTGACCGTCTAGCGTAGCAACTGCCAGCTTGATGCGCCCAACGTTTAGGGCATTCATGGCAATCTTAAACCCATTGCCACGCTCCGATAACATATTCTCTACCGGTACTTTTGTGTCGCTAAAAAACACCTGTCGGGTTGAAGATGCATTGATGCCCAACTTCTTTTCTTCTTCGCCCATTGAAATACCATTCTCAGAGTCGTTAGGTATGATAAAACCCGTGATGTTTTTATCATCTTCAATACGTGCAAATACAATCATCAAATCGGCATAGCCCGCATTGGATATCCATATTTTCTGACCCGAAATAAGGTAGTGTGTGCCATCATCAGAAAGTACTGCTTTGGTCTTTCCACTGTTGGCATCCGAACCGGCCGTTGGCTCGGTAAGACAATAACAGCCTATCCATTCACCACTCGCTAATTTTGGGACATATTTTTTCTTTTGCTCCTCGTTTCCGTAGAGTACGATTGGCATAGTGCCTATTCCTGTGTGTGCACCAAAAGCAGTGGAAAGAGAACCTGAAGCCCCCGAAATATATTCACATACCAGCATGGTGTCTACAAAGCCCATACCCATACCGCCATAAGCTTCGGGTACGCTAACACCCAAAAAGCCCATTTCGCCAATTTTGCGCATCAGCTCAAAGGTGTAATCGTAGTCTTTGTTGTCAAAACGCTCACGAGCAGGCCAAACCTCACGGTCAACAAACTCCTGAATCGCCTCGCGCATCATACGCTGTTCTTCGTTAAATTCTTCTGGGGTGAAGATGTCTTGTGCTTTGGTGTCCTGTAAAATAAAGGCACCACCACGGGTAAGTTTACGTGCTGCTGTTTCCATAAGTTGGTGTTATAATCGTTCAAAAATACCGGCTGCGCCCTGTCCTGTTCCCACACACATGGTCACCATACCGTATTTGTTATCTCTCTTTTTCATTTCGTCAAATAGCTGCACCGAAAGCTTTGCGCCCGTGCAGCCAAGTGGGTGTCCCAGTGCAATGGCACCTCCGTTAACGTTTATGATGTCGGGGTTTAATCCCAAGGTTCGTATCACCGCCAACGACTGTGAAGCAAAGGCTTCGTTTAACTCAATCAATTCAATGTCTTCTTGTTTCATTCCGGCTTGCTTTAACGCTTTTGGAATGGCTGCCACGGGACCAATACCCATAATGCGTGGAGGTACGCCTGCTGCGGCATAACTGACCATACGCGCAATTGGGGTAACCCCGAGTTCTTTGACCATGTCCTCGCTCATAACCAATACCATGGCTGCGCCATCACTGGTTTGTGAGGCATTACCCGCTGTTACGGAGCCTCCAGCTGAAAATACGGGACGTAGTTTTGCCAATTTATCAATGGCCGTATCGGCACGTGGACCTTCGTCTGTGTCCACTACATAGTTGCGTGTTTTTTTGGTGTTTCCTTCCAAATAAGTCTCTTCAATCTTGATGGGTACAATTTGCTCTTTGAAGGCGCCGCTTTCAAGTGCAGCAAGTGCTTTTTGGTGTGAGCCATAGGAAAATGCGTCTTGGTCTTCCCGTGAGATGTTGTACTCTTTTGCAACAGCCTCTGCCGTGAGCCCCATACCCCAATAGTAATCTTCTTTTCCATTTTTTACCAATTCGTAATCGGGAACGGGTTTGTATCCACCAAAGGGGATATAACTCATGCTTTCCGATCCGCCAGCGATGATGCATTCCGCCATACCAGATTGAATCTTGGCTGTGGCCATGGCAATTGTTTCCAAGCCCGAGGCACAGTAACGATTAACGGTAACGCCCGGAACTGTATCGGTTTCCAGCCCCATAAGCGAGATGAGTCTGGCCATGTTAAGCCCTTGCTCTGCTTCGGGCATGGCATTTCCAACAATGACGTCGTCGATACGTTTTTTGTCTAATTCTGGGATGCTGTTCATGAGGTGGGCAACCGTTTCTGCGGCCAGTTCATCTGGACGCTTGAAGCGGAAAAGTCCCCGTGGTGCTTTTCCAACGGCGGTGCGATATGCCCGTACGATATAAGCTGTTTTCATCTATTTAATTTTTTTCAATTTCTTTAATCGATATTAGTTGCGTAAAGGTTTACCTGTTTTGAGCATATGTTGAATGCGTTCCAATGTTTTTCGTTCGGCGCATAACGATAAAAAAGCCTCCCGCTCGATGTCCAACAAATAGCGTTCGCTTACTTGCGTCGCTTGCGACAGATCGCCCCCTGCCATTACATAGGCAAGTTTGTTTGCGATTTTTTGATCGTGTTCTGAAATGTAGTGTCCAGCTTCCATACTATCTGTACCTACCAAAAACATGCCCAAAGCTTGTTTTCCGAGAACTTTTATGTCTGTACGTTGTATGGGTTGGGTATAGCCGCGTTGCGCCATAAGCAGGGCTTCCTGTTTGGCAATGTTTAACTGCTGCTTGCCGTTGACCACAACAATATCCTTCCCTTTCTGTAAAATGCTAAAGTCATAGGCTTCATAGGCCGAGGTAGCCACCTTTGCCATACCTATGGCCAAGAAATGCTCTTGTAACACATTTAGCTCAACGTCGTTTTTGCGGAACATGTCGGATGCACGTAAAGTCATTTCCTTAGAACCACCACCGCCAGGAATGACCCCAACGCCAAACTCCACCAAACCGATATAGGTTTCTGCAGCAGCCACTACTTTGTCGGCGTGCATAGACAGTTCACAGCCCCCGCCAAGCGTTAGTCCGTGTGGTGCAGCTACTGTGGGTACACTCGAATAGCGCATCCGCATCATAGTATCTTGGAAGTACCTAATGGCCATATTCAGCTCATCGTATTCCTGTTCTACCGCCAGCATGAATATCATACCCAAATTGGCGCCTGCCGAGAAGTTGGCGCCGTTATTGCCTACCACAACACCTTCATAGCCTTGTTCCGCTAGGTCAATACCTTTATTTATGCCCTGCAAGACACCCGCACCGATGGTATTCATTTTTGAGCGAAACTCTATGTTTAAAATACCATCACCCAGGTCAATCACTGAGCACTCCTTGTTTTGCCAAATGGTCTTGTTATCTCGGACGTGATCCAAAATAATAAAGGCCTCTTGTCCGGGAACGGACACAAATTTCTCTTTCTCAATATTGTAATAGTGCGGCTTGTTTTCGTTAAGCTGGTAAAAGCCTTTGGCGCCAGTGGCGGCCAATGTCTCTATCCATGGGGCAACTTCGTGCCCAGCTTCCTTAATAAGCGCAATACCTTCTGTTAGTCCAACAGCATCCCACAATTCAAAGGGGCCGTGTTCCCAACCAAAACCAGCCTTCATGGCTTCGTCTATTTGGTAAAGGACACCTGATATTTCAGGGATACGGTACTGTACATAAGCGAAGGTTTCGCCCAAAACAGTGCGGTAGAATTGTGCTGCCTTGTCTGTTCCATTTATTAAAATGGGAAAACGATCGGCGACACGCTCAACCTTTTTTGTTTTTTCAAGCGTAGCAAAAGATACTTTCTTTTTGGAGCGATACGTCATGGTATCCAAGTCCAATACGTGTATTTCAGACTTTCCTTCTTTGTCTTTGATTTTTTTGTAGAACCCTTGACCCGATTTACTCCCTAGCCACTGTTCGTCCATCATTGTTTGGATAAAATCTGGCAATACAAAGCTCTCACGGCGTTCGTCGTCCGGGCAGTTTTCGTGCAAACCTTTGGCTACATGCACTAGGGTGTCTAGCCCAACAACGTCTACCGTTCTAAAGGTGGCAGACTTGGGTCTCCCTATCACAGGGCCAGTTAATTTATCTACTTCCTCCACAGTCAGTCCCATGGGCTTCATTTGGTGGAATAGACTCTGAATACAGAAGATGCCAATGCGGTTGCCGATAAAGGCAGGGGTGTCTTTGGCCAGCACGGCAGACTTACCCAAAAAGCGGGTACCGTAGTCCATAAGAAAGTCAACAACCTCGGGCTTGCAATTTGGTCCCGGTACCACTTCAAATAATTTGAGGTAGCGTGGTGGGTTGAAGAAGTGCGTTACGGTAAAATGTTCTTGAAAGTCTTTAGACCTTCCCTCGTTCATAAATTTGATGGGAATACCAGAAGTGTTGGAGCTAACGAGTGTTCCGGGGGTTCTGTGTTGTTCTACTTGCTCAAACACTAATTTTTTAATGTCCAGTCGTTCTACGACGACTTCAATAATCCAATCCACACCAGCAAGCTTGGGCATATCGTCTTCAAAATTACCTGTTTGAATTCGTGCCTTAAAGCTCGGATGATAGAGCGGTGCGGGTTTGCTTTTGATGGCCGCTGCAAGGTTAGTATTAACAATACGGTTACGCACTGCTGGGTGTGTGGTGTCTAAGCCTTTTTTCTTTTCAAGATCGTTGGGTTCTTTGGGCACGATATCCAGTAGCAATACCTCAACGCCAATATTGGCAAAGTGGCAGGCTATTCCGGCACCCATGATCCCTGACCCTAATACGGCTACTTTTTTTATATGTCTGTTCATAGGTAGGTTATTTGTAAATTTTTTTTGATTGTATGAGTTCGACGATGGTTTCGGACACCTCTCTAAAAGTCTCCAGCTTTTTAGCATCGATGTTTTGCGCTATTTTTTCATTGAATTCCAGCACAAAGGATTTTGATAAATCCCTTTTTTCTAGCCCCGCTGTGGTGAGTTTAAGCAGTACGCTTCTGCCGTCATCAGGATTGGGTTTACGAACAATCAATCCCTTGTTTTCAAGTGTCTTTAATGTTCGGGACAGACTGGTAGCTTCCATGCCCATCTTTGGTGCAATTGCCGTTGAGGGTGTTCCGTGGACAGGGTCTATCGATAACAATGCCAAACCTGTTGCCATTGAAGTACCGTGTTTGGCAGCTTCCTCATTATACATTTTAGCAATGGCTTGCCATGCTGCTCGGTATAGTGCGTCAATAGTTGGGTACGAAGTGGTTACTTGCATACCCCAAACATACAAAAAAATACTATGCACGCATAGTATTTTTATCCTTAGTATATATTTTCTATTAGTGAATTGTATTTTTCCTTGAGGACTTTTCGCTTTAGTTTCATGGTAGGCGTAAGGTGTCCATCATCTACAGACCAAACGTCTGGCGTAAGGCGTATTTCTTTTACTTTTTCCCATTGGCCAAAGCGTTTGTTGATGTTGTTCACTTCGTCCATAACTTTGTTTTGGACGTCTGTGTTTTCGCACCATGTTGCTTGGTTTGCAGTTAGTATTAGTTGCTTTTCTTTGGCCCAGGCTTCTACTGCTACAAAGTTTAGTTGAATTAGCGCCGCAGGAAATTTTTGGTTTTCTCCAACCACCATAATTTGTTCAATAAATACAGATTGTTTCATGGCATTTTCAATGACTTGTGGCGCGATGTATTTTCCGCCCGAAGTCTTGAACATTGCTTTTTTTCGATCTGTAATTTTCAAAAATCCATCTGCGTCAATGTGACCAATATCCCCCGTGTGGAAGTATCCATTTTTGAGCACCTCATTGGTTTTTTCTTCGTCTTTATAATAGCCCATCATGATGTTGGGTCCTTTACACAAGATTTCGCCGTCTTCGGCTATTTTAACCTCAACCTTATCAATTATTGGTCCAACGCTACCAATGCGCATTTTTCCATTTCGCATGTCATTTACAGAGACTACAGGCGAAGTTTCTGTAAGGCCATAGCCTTCAGCTACTGTCATGCCTGCGGCTGTAAATACACGTGCTAGCCTAGGCTGTAGGGCTGCACTACCAGAAGCAATAAGGTCTAGATTTCCGCCAAGGGCCTCTTTCCATTTACTAAAAATAAGCTTGCGGGCAATCTTTAATTTCTGCTCATACCACCAGCCGTTCTGACCATAGGGTTCGTATTGTAATCCCAAATCAACTGCCCAGTAAAATAATTTTTTCTTGATGCCAGATAAGTCCGCGCCCTTTGCGTAGATTTTGTCATACAGCTTTTCCAAAAGTCTTGGCACAGCGGTCATCACGCTAGGTTGAATTTCTTTAAGATTGTCTCCGATTGTTTCCAGCGATTCAGCAAAATAGATTTGCGTACCAGAATAAATGTAGAGATATAAAAGCATGCGTTCATAGATATGACACATGGGCAAAAAACTCAAAGCTTTTGCGTTTCCATATGTTAGTGGCAAACGCTTTTGGCTCGCAATCACATTGCTTACAATGTTTTGATGGCTTAACATCACGCCCTTTGGTCTTCCAGTAGTTCCAGAAGTATAGATGATGGTTGCCAAATCCGCTTCACTAATGGCGTCTTTACGAGCTTCAATTTCTTGAAGTTGTGCTTTTGTTGGTTGCTCGCTTAGCAAGGTTTCGAAAGCTTCACATCCCTCAATAGTGTCAAAGCTAAATACGTTTTCAATGCTTGGACAATTGGACTGAATTTCGCGCACCTTATCCAATACTTCGATATCTGAAACAAAACAGAATTTTACTTCTGCGTGGTTCATGATATAGGCATAATCATCCGGAGAAATGGTTGGGTATATGGGAACATTTATGGCGCCAATTTGTGTCATGGCATGGTCGGCAAGTACCCATTCTGTTCTGTTAGTAGACGAAATCATGGCAATTTTATCGCCTGCTCCAACTCCCATTGAAAGGAGCTTTGCACTCAATTTGTTTCCGAGTTCACTTACTTCTGGTGTGGATAGGCCAACCCAATCACCTGAGGTTTTTGAATTAACGGCATTTTCCAACGGTTTGTCAGTTGCCATTATATCAATAAAATCAAAAAGTCTTTTGGGTGTTCTCATAATTGAAAGCATTTTTTTGCACAATTGCTAATATTCAAAAAAACGATATTTTTTTGGTTTTACCTACTCAAAATCCAGTTGTAAGCATCTTCGAAGGCCATTATCCACGGACTGACCTCATCGGAACGGTCGTCGGGGTAGCTTCCCCAGTTCCATGGGAATATAGCACGCTCAAGGTGTGGCATCATCACCAAGTGGCGGCCATCGTCACTACTGAGCATGGCGGTATTGTGGTCTGATCCGTTAGGATTTGACGGATATGCATCATAGGCGTATTTCCCAGCTATCGCATAATTGTTTTTGCCTTCAGGGAAAATAAACTTGCCTTCGCCATGAGCTGCCCAAATTCCTAACCTGCTTCCTTGCAAGCGGTTGAGCATGATGGCTGGACTATTTTCTATGACTACATCGGTAAAAATACATTCAAATTTACCCGAGTCATTGTGTTCCATTTTTGGTTTTTCACTAGTTTTAGGATGCAACAAGCCCAATTCGATGAAAAGCTGGCAACCGTTACATACGCCCAAACTCAAGGTGTCGGGTCTGGAAAAAAACTGCTCAATGGCTTGTTTTGCTTTTTCGTTGTATTTGATGGTGCCTGCCCATCCTTTTGCAGATCCAAGTACATCGGAATTTGAAAAACCGCCAACTGCTACCAGTAGTTGCACATCGCTCAAATCTTCCCTACCAGAAGTTAAATCTGTCATGTGAATATCTTTGACTTCAAAGCCCGCCAAGTGCATCATATAGGCCATTTCACGCTCAGAATTACTGCCTTTTTCTCTAAGAACAGCAGCTTTTATTTTGCGTGTAGGTTGTGGTTTTATTGTCCCTTCAAAATTTTTGGGAAAGCTGAATTGCAAAGGTGTTTTGTCAAAAGAATCAAAACGTTCCTTAGCTTTTGTTTCGCCACTTTGTTTGCGGTCAAGAAGATAAGAACTCTTAAACCAGAGTTTTCTGTAGGATGTAATGTCGAAAGTATATTCCTCGCCATCTCCTTTAATATCAAGGCTGTTCGTGTTGGTTGGTGTACCTATTTTGACAATGTCAACCCCCTTTTTCTTCAATCGTTCTGCAACTTCGGGTGCTGCTTGCACCAAAATACCTACTTGTTCGGAAAGCAGTGTTTGTGCTACGCCTTTTTCGTTTTTGGGTGGGGTAATTGTCATCCCCAAACCATCTGCTGCAAAACACATTTCTAGTAAGGAAGTGATAAGACCGCCAGCAGCGATATCATGTCCAGCAGCGATGTTTCCTTTTTTAATTTCTTTTTGAACTTGGCTAAAAACTTTCTTGAAGTATTTTGCCTTAGCAACATCGGGTGCTGCTGTTCCAATGCTTTGTTGTAGTTGTGCATAGGCAGAACCGCCTAAAGCTGCTTTGCCATCTGATAGGTCTATTAAATATATCGCTCCACCATCCGCTTTAAGTTCTGGGGTCACTACTTTCTCAATGGCATCACAGTGTCCAGAAGCAGAAATGATAACAGTGCCCGGCGCAAGTACTTCTTCGTCTTGGTATTTTTGTTTCATGGAGAGCGAATCCTTCCCAGTTGGGATGTTAATGCCCAGTTTAATGGCAAAATCAGCGCATGCCTCAACGGCTTCATAAAGACGTGCATCTTCTCCAGGGTTGTTACATGCCCACATCCAGTTGGCTGAAAGACTCACGTTGCTAAGGCCATCCGCAATGGGTGCCCAAATGATATTAGTCAAAGCCTTTGCGATTGCATTTTTGCTTCCCAAACCAGCATCTATAAGACCGACCAAAGGTGCGTGTCCTACAGATGTAGCCATCCCATGAACGCCCTCAAAATCAAGGGCCATTACACCGCAGTTGGCCAAAGGCAATTGGTGTGGTCCCACGCATTGCTGCTGGGCAACACGCCCAGTCACACAACGGTCAACCTTATTTGTAAGCCAGTCTTTACAAGCCACTGCCTCTAGCTGTAGCAACCATGCTACTTGCTCTTCAAAAGCCTGAGTCGCTGGTACAGCAGTATAATTTGTAGCGTGTGTGCTATCCCGCATGATGGTCTTGGGCGTTTTGCCAAAGAAATCTGACAAGTCCAAGTCAATTGGCGACAGCTTTGTTGTTTCATCCTGAATTTGGAACCTGTGGTTTTCGGTAACCTCTCCCACTTCAAAAATAGGCGCACGCTCTCTTTCTGCAATTTCTTTGAGCTGTTCCAATCCTTTGGCATCGGTAATCAGTCCCATGCGCTCTTGGGATTCATTTCCAATAATCTCTTTTGCCGAAAGCGTTTGATCTCCTACAGGAAGCTTGTCTAACGCGATATTCCCACCAACTTCCTCAATGAGTTCAGAGAGACAGTTTAGGTGCCCACCTGCTCCGTGGTCGTGTATGGAAACAATGGGGTTGTTGTCTGCCTCAACGGCTGCTCTAACAGTGTTGGCAACACGTTTTTGCATTTCGGGATTGGAACGTTGCACGGCATTTAATTCAATGCCCGAGTCAAAGGCACCCGTATCTGCTGAAGATACGGCAGCTCCTCCCATTCCAATGCGGTAATTATCACCCCCCATAACAACAATCTTGTCGCCTTTTTTGGGTATTTGTTTTAGGCTTTGCTGCATTTTACCATAGCCAATGCCACCTGCAAGCATGATAACCTTGTCAAAACCAATGGTTTTGCTGTTTTCGTTATGTTCAAACGTCAGTAGTGAGCCAGCAATAAGGGGTTGCCCAAACTTGTTGCCGAAATCAGAAGCACCGTTTGAAGCCTTGATGAGAATGTCTTCTGGGTTTTGATACAACCACGGACGTGGTGCCATTTGCTCCCAAGGTCTGTTAGGCTCTGTTCGGGGATATGCGGTCATGTAGACTGCTGTTCCCGCCATCGGAATTGATCCTTGACCACCAGCTAAACGGTCTCTTATTTCGCCACCCGAACCTGTAGCGGCTCCGTTAAAGGGTTCTACAGTTGTGGGGAAGTTATGCGTTTCTGCTTTGAGCGAAAGCACCGATAGGAAAGGTTTTTTGACGTAATGACTAGGTTCGTTGGCCCGCTGTGGCGCAAACTGGGTGAGGGTAGGCCCCTTAATAAAAGCGACATTGTCTTTGTAGGCAGAGACCAAATTTTCGTCGTTTTTCTTTGATGTTTTTTTAATAAGTTCAAAAAGCGATTGCTTTTTGGCTTTTCCGTCAATGATAAATTCTCCGTTAAAAATCTTGTGACGACAGTGCTCTGAATTGACTTGCGAAAATCCAAACACTTCTGAATCGGTTAAAGGGCGCTCAAGGCGTACTGCTAAGCCTTCCAAATAGGCAACCTCGTCCTCGCTTAACGATAATCCTTCTTGCTGGTTATACGCAGCAATATCATCAATCTCTTGTATGGCTTCTGGCTCTTTCTTGGTGTCATAAATGTGCTGATCCAACTCCTTAAAACGCTGGTGAATCATGGGATCAAAAACGATGTTATCCTTTGCCCAAAATTGCTCAATACGGATGATGTCTGTTAGCCCCATGTTATGACAAATTTCCACCGCATTGGTACTCCAAGGGGTAATCATCGAAATACGAGGTCCGATGAGGTCTGCTTGAACAAAGGACTTGCGCAGCAAGGGGTAACCGCCAAAAAGCCATTGTAGTTTTTGCTGATCTTCTTCAGCTATTGGAAGTTCTTTCTGAACAACGTAAATGTGTTTATTGGGATCGCCAAAGAAACAAATCATAGATGATGATTAAGGCACAAAAATAAGCATAGTAGTAATGAAGAGCACGGGTTTATTCCCGCAAAAAGTAAACGAAACACGTCAATTTATCAACAACTTAGGCTTTTCGTAGCAGTCGGGCCATATAAAAGCCGTCAAATCCGTTTACTGCTGGCCACAAGTGTTGTTCTTTTTCTAATGTAAATTCGTTGCCTATCTCAGTTTCTTTGAAGGCTGCAATTTGCTCCTCGTTTTCTTGTGGTAGTATGGAACAGGTTACGTATATCAACTTACCACCTGGCTTAACCATGTGTGCGTATTGCGTCAATATCTGTTGTTGTTCCAACACTACGCGATCAATAAAATCTGGATTTAGCTTCCATTTCGCATCGGGATTCCTTCGTAAAACTCCTAAACCGCTACAGGGCGCATCTAACAAAACCCTATCGGCAGAGCCGTGTAGTTTTTTGATAACCTTGTTGTTGTCAATGTGTCGGGTTTCGATATTATGAGCACCAGCACGCTTTGCACGTCTTTTGAGTTCACGCAGCTTATAGTTATGAATGTCTAGCGCGATCAACTGACCCTTGTTTTCCATCATTGCAGCCAGGTGCAATGCCTTTCCGCCAGCGCCGGCACAAGCGTCTATTACACGCATCCCGGGCGCAACTTGTGTAAAAGGCGCTACCGATTGAGATGAAGCATCTTGTACTTCAAACCAACCTCGCTGAAAGGTTTCCGTGCTAAATACATTGGCACGTTCGTCAAGCACCAAGGCATCGGGATATTTTGCGATGGTCTGCGTTTTAATTTTTTCTTCAAGTAGCGCATTGCGCAACAGCTTAGGAAGTGTTTTTAGCGCATTGGCACGTAGCACAACTGGTGCCATGGTGTTGAGCGCTTCCATCTCTAGTGTCCATTTCTTTTCGCCCAAGGCTTTGCATCCCAATTCATCCAGCCAATCGGGGATAGACTCACGGTATTTGCGTTCTTGGCGCAGTTCTTCAAACTTTCCCTTAATACGTCTTGTGGGGGTTCCTTCAATTGGTTTCCAATCTGGTAATACATAACCTCTTAAGGTTGCCCAAACAGCAAAAATGCGCCAAAAGTCTTGGCGGTTTAGGGGTTCTTGTACGTTTGCAATGGCTGCATAAAGACGCTTCCAACGCACAATCTCGTAAGTAGTTTCTGCAATAAAGCCACGGTCACGACTTCCCCAGCGTTTGTCGCTTTTGAGGACTTGCGCCACAACCTTGTCTGCATATTTTTCTTCATTAAATATCTGTTGCAGACCGTTAAGTACTGCCAGAACTAAATTTTTGTGTAACCGCATAATGTTAGTCGAATGATTGTAGCTCAATTAGTTTTTTATACACACCATTTTGAGCCAACAGTGCTTTGTGAGTGCCTCTTTCTACCACTTTTCCTTTATCCAGAACAATGATTTCATCTGCACTTTTGATTGTAGATAGGCGGTGTGCAATGACCAATGAGGTTCGGTTTTGCATCATTTTTTGAAGTGCATCTTGCACCAGTTTCTCAGATTCAGTATCCAAAGCCGAGGTGGCTTCGTCTAGAATCATTACGGGTGGATTTTTGAGTACAGCCCTTGCAATGGCCAAACGTTGTTTCTGCCCTCCTGAAAGTTTGTTTCCGGCATCGCCAATTACGGTATCAATACCCTGTGGTAGTTGGGTCACAAAATCAAATGCATTTGCAATTTGCAATGCTGTTTCTAGTTCTTTTGCCGATGCGTTTGGCTTTGCTATAAGTAGATTTTCTTTGACCGAATCATGAAACAGTATGGCGTCTTGCGTAACATAGGCAAACATGCTTCGCAGTTCTTTTAAGTCAACTGAATCAATGGATGTGTTGTCAATACTAATAGTTCCCTGCTGTGGATCGTAAAAACGTGCCAACAGGTTGGCTATGGTAGTTTTGCCACTTCCCGATGCACCTACAAGCGCTACAGAATTTCCTTTGGGTATTTTTAAATTAAACCCATCAATTACTGTTTCGTCTTCATACTTAAACTGTATGTTTTCAAAATTAATTTCAGATGATAATTTAGGTAATGTTGCTGGGTTTTCGGGTGATTGAATTTCTGATTTGTGGAACAGGTATTCCATAATACGTTGTGCGGCAGCATTTCCTTTTCGAATGCTATATACGGCCCTACTCATGGATTTGGCTGGCGTAAGTACACCATAGGCCAAGGTCATATAGGTGATAAATTCTTCACCGCTCATGGATTGATCGACCAAAACAAGACGCCCCCCTATATATAAGATGGTGCCAATTACGGCTACACCCAAAAATTCACTTATTGGACTGGCGAGGCTCTCTCTATGAACAAGCTTATTCGAAAAATTAAAAAGTCGCTTGGTTACAGCAGCAAATTTTTTATTGAATATATTTTCTGCAGTAAAAATTTGAATGATGGGTATGCCCGTAAGCGATTCTTCCAAATAGGAAAGTAGCTCTCCTTGTTCTTTTTGCACCTTTTCTGAACGCGACTTTAGACTTTTTCCAACAATTGAAATGAGCCAGCCTGCTATGGGTATGAATACCAAAACAAACAGCGTGAGTTTTGCGCTTAAAGCAAACATGGCAATCAGTGCAAATAGAATGGTCAGCGGTTCCCGAATAAGCATTTCAAAAACACTCAAAAAAGAACGTTGTACTTCGGAAACATCAGTAGTTACACGGGATATTGTATCTCCTTTTTTATTGTTAGCATGGAAACTAGCAGGAAAAGAAATTAGCTTTTTATAGAGGTTGCGCTGCATGTCTTTTACCACGCCATTGCGCATATAGGTAATGAAAAAGACGGCAAAATAATTAAAGAGGTTTTTCAGCAAAAAGGTTATTAGAATCACACCAATCACCAACATCAATGCTTTTGTGGCATCGCCTTTTGCATAATCAGCAATTTGAAATCTGAAAGAGTCAAAGATATATTCTTGATAGGAATTGCTGATTTCTCGCGTAGGCATTGCTGCTGGTGCCTCGTTGTTGCCAAAAAGCACTTCTAGCATTGGCTTTAAAGCCAAAAAAGAGGCTGCATTAAAAAGCCCATACAGTATGTTGAACACAATATTAAGTGCAATATACCCCTTATACGGAAGTGCGTAGCGCAGTATGTATCTAATAGGACTCATCTTACATTCCTAATTCAGCCAAAATGCGATCTATTTTTTGATCGAGTTGATCTTTGGTCGTTCTATAGTCACGAGTGGAATTAAGGTTTGTATTTACACTCACGTAAAACTTTATTTTAGGCTCTGTGCCGCTGGGTCTGGCAGCTACTCGCGTACCATCTTCAGCTATAAAAATCAACACATTTGCTTTGGGCAAAGGTATCATTTCTTTTTCTTGCGTCTTTACGATGGTTCTAACAGCGGCTCCATAGTCTTCAATAAAACGAATTGAACTGCCGTCAATATTCTTGGGAGGGTCTTTTCTAAAACGATCCATGATGCGTTCAATTTCCTCAGCACCCGATTTTCCTTTTTTGACTAATGAAACCAAGCGCTCTTGAAAACAACCCAATTTTTCATAAGATTCCAATAGCACATTAAAGAACGAACTGCCATTTGATTTGGCTTCGGTAACCAATTCACACGCCAGTAGGGCAGCCGTTACGGCATCTTTGTCACGAACAAAGTCGCCAACCATATATCCAAAACTTTCTTCACCACCACCAAGGCATTTTTGGTTAGGAAAGTTTTCAATCATTTGGGCAATCCATTTAAAGCCCGTAAGTCCAAGCTTACATTCAACACCATAGTGATTGGCTAAGACGCTCATCATGGGGGTAGAAACTACAGTCGAGCCCACAAACGGATTTTCTTCGGCAGTGTATTTGCCTTTGCTTAAGATGAAGTCCGTCATGGCTACCATCGCCTGGTTGCCGTTTAAGAGTTCGAGTTCGTTGTTTTCGTTTCTAACGGCTATCCCCAGTCGGTCTGCATCGGGATCGGTTCCAATTACAATATCAGCGTCAATGGCATTGGCTTTTTCCATCGCCATTTGCAGGGCTTCGGGTTCTTCTGGATTGGGCGATTTTACCGTAGGAAAATCACCGTCTGGCTTTGCCTGTTCTTCGATAACGGTTACGTGGCTATATCCTGCTTTTTTTAAAACCTGTGGAATGGCAGTTACAGAAGTGCCGTGAAGCGGCGTAAATACCACCTTGACCTTTTCGCGATTTCCATTTCCAATACGACCAACAGCAACAGAAGCATCTTGAAAGGCTTCGTCTATGGCGTGGTCGATGGGCGTGATATGTGCTGGTTTGGCATCAAACAAAATATCTTCATAGGCCGTATTGTTGATGGCCGTTATGATGCCGTTGTCTTGTGGTGGAACAATCTGTCCGCCGTCTTGCCAATACACCTTATAGCCATTGTATTCTGGCGGATTGTGTGAGGCAGTAAGCACGATTCCACACTGACAGTTTAGGTGGCGTACGGCAAAAGAAACCTCGGGTGTTGCCCGTAAATCTGTAAATAAATAGACCTTAATGTCGTTTGCTGAAAAAATATCAGCCACGGTTTGTGCGAGTTCCTTGCTGTTGTGTCTACAATCATAGCCAATTACCACGCTTGGTGTTTCGTTTGGAAACTGCGCCTTGATGTAATCGCTTAAGCCCTGTGTTGTTTTGCCAAAGGTGTACTTGTTTACACGGTTGGTGCCCACACCCATAACACCTCGCATACCACCTGTACCAAAGGCCAAATCCTTGTAGAACGCATCTTCTAGTGCAACTGGGTTGTTTTTTAATTCGGCTACAGCTTGTCTTGTTTCATCGTCAAATAGGGGGAGTTCCCAGGCAGCGGCTTGCGTTAAAAAAGATGTACTCATGGGTAAATTTTAAGACACAAATTTACATATTCCCTTTTGAGTTAGGGGGTAAGTGTTCTTTTATTTTATACCTCGTTTTGTGGTCTCTGTTTCGGATCACAATTTCACCCAAAAATCCAGCTAAAAAGAACTGGCTTCCGAGAATCATGGTAGTAAGCGCTACATAGAACTGGGGTCTGTCGGCAATCAGTCGTCCGGCTGGGTTGACAAATATTTTATCAATCCCAAGATAAATCGAGAAACTAAAGCCCATAATCAGCATGATGCTGCCAATTAGTCCAAAAAAATACATGGGTCTTCTGCCAAAGCGATGCAGGAACCACAGGGTAATTAAATCTAAAAAACCTTTTATAAAGCGGTCGGCTCCAAATTTAGAATGACCAAACTTGCGTTTTTGATGCTGTACTACTTTCTCTCCAATTTTTCTAAAACCAGCTTGCTTGGCCAACACGGGGATATAGCGGTGCATTTCCCCATACACTTCAACGGTTTTGATCACATCACTACGGTAGGCTTTTAGGCCACAATTAAAATCGTGTAGCTTGATGCCCGATACAAGTCTTGCAGCCCAGTTGAATATTTTAGAGGGTATATTTTTTAAAAGTATGGAGTCGTATCTTTTCTTTTTCCAACCTGAAATCATGTCGTAATCTCCTTGATTAATAAGCTGATACAGTTCAGGCAACTCCTCTGGCGAGTCTTGCAAATCGGCATCCATAGTGCAAACAACTTCGCCTG
>ERZ887830.94-NODE-94-length-60015-cov-21.149183_pt1 | contig 60015 bp, 56 predicted proteins | sample MGYA00521101_ERZ887830 | MGnify/ENA primary metagenome ERZ887830 (study PRJEB32303, sample SAMEA104408592) | aquatic metagenome | biome: Marine water; feature: Pelagic; material: water | place: Baltic Sea | collected 2014-06-05T16:38:00 | depth 1,762 m ... | reverse complement strand
ATGTAAATATTAACTTAAACGTATTCATGTTTTTTACAAGCATCTGAGCATTTTCTTTACTAAGAATTAAAAAACCAATAGGAATGACGATTAGAGATAAGCGAGTTTCGAGGGATTTTAATGTTTCTATTTGTATGTTTTCAGAATAAAAAAATGATATGACAAAGCTTAAATAAATTGAAATCCAAAAAATTATTTTTCTAAAATTATTTAGCTTTTGGGGATTTCTAACTGCTTTATATAAAGTGACCAAAAAGAAAGCAATGACTGGAAGACCTGCTAGCTTGAAGGGCAAGAGTGGAAATAACCCAAAAAAGAAAAAACTATATAATATGAGTTTATTCATCAATGTTAACTCTTTTTGATATTAATTCTCGAACCTTTGGCGCTGAAAAAATCAACAAATACAAAAAGAAATACATCTCCTCATTAAAATAATGTCCCATTCTCATAAACTTAAGAGTGAAATAAATATACATTCCAAAAAAGATGGTTTTTTTTTCAATATCGTAATTGGTAAAAAATGCTATAATTCCAAGAAGAATAAACCCCAAAAAAATTAAGAGGCCAAAGAGGCCTAAATCTGAAGTCATTCTTAAGAGCATTGAATTTGCGTCCTCGCTATTAATGTCTTGAAATTCTATTATATGTATGTATGGGGGTAATTTTAAGTCTTGTATATATTTGTCATGCCAATGGACAAAAGAGCCTAACCCTGTTCCAAAAGGGTGATCTAAAAAATTGTTTTTTGTTATGTGTGCATTTTTAAGTAAAGCAAATGTGCTTAAATTTGTGTCATGGGAAAACTCTCCCGTTTCTAAAACTCTAAGGTTTTCGACAGTAGAAACATACCGGTCTTGAAAAAGTTCGTTTTTGCTTAAAAAGTAAACAAAAATCATTATTGGGATAACTGTTAACCCAAGATATTTTATCGTCTTTTTCCTTAAAAATAAAATACTCATAATTAATAAAACCCCTATATATCCAACTGAAGATTGGGCAAAAACAAGCCCCAGTAATAAAACTAAAGAATGCCCATATTTGTTTTTTTTAAGAAAGTAAAACAACGCTGGCAGATTAACAATTACAAATTTTGATGGCTCAGACATTAGCCCATCCATCCTAAATTCCTCTTTGTCTAAAATTCCAAAAGGATAAAAAACTAACGCAATTATGCAAAAAACAATTGTGAGATTCAAATAAATGTTTAAGAGAATTTTGTGATTAAAAAGTCTAAATACATTATAATAATATACCGCGACCGCTGAAATCCCAAATATCTGTTTTATCAAATATATGTATGGAGTGTCATACAATGTGTATGTTATAAGCCCATGTATGAAAAAAAAAGCAATAAGAGCAAGCAAATAGACATGTAGTTTTATTCTATTATTCAAAATCAAAATGAGGCTATTTGTGATTAAAAAAAAATAAAACAACTTAATGTCAATTATTGAAAGATCCATTATTACAAACCCTTGCATAAACACCATTAGGACTGAGCTATACTCTAAATACCTGTCCAATGATAATTTTGCTTTGATTTTGAGTTTCATAATCTTTAGTTATTTGTATCCCATTTAATTATTTAAAATTATATTAATAAACAAAACCTTTTTTTCTTGTGAAAAACTTAGATTCCTTTGGAATCTTAGAAACCTCTGCTGCTGGAACTCCACCATATAAAGTATATTCAATTTCAAAACTTTTATTTAATAACGATTTTGCACCTAAAACTGAGTTATTTGGTAATTGGGAACCTCCTAAAATAACGCAGTTAGTGCCTACAAAACAATAGTCTCCAATTATTATTGGTTCTGAGTGTTGCCTATTACTATTAATATCAATAGAATGTGATAGAAATTGGGATTGATATCCTGCAATTATAGAAAATTTACCTATCCTGATTTCACTTGTACAATCTAAATGATGGTGCTTTGTTACAGCTGAATCTTGTCCTAAAAGCAGTTTGCTGATTCTGTGTTTTTGATGCATAAAATGCTTTGTTTTATTTTTGGTTGAAAAGCCTGTTATCCAATTAAAACGACTAATAGTTGCATTTTTTTTTAAAATTACCTCATCCAAATTAATCGCTACATTAAAGCTTCCTATTTTACTGTTCTCAAGCATTCTAAGTTTTGAAGGATAAATATAAGAAATGCCTATCCTTGAGCTCGGGTGGATTTCAAAATTCCAAATTTTAATTAAAATAAGTCGTCTTATTGACCATGGCAAAAAAATTATTAATACAGATAGTATCCTTTTCATCTTTTTAAGTAATTCAAAATGTTAATAAGCCTAAAAAGTGTACACTCTGACATAATCTTATAATGATCTATTTTATTGAATGGCTTTTCTTGAAACAGTTTAATATACTCTTTATTTTGGGTTGCTTTATCAGAAGACAGTTGGTCTTGTTGAATTGTATATGCCGCTGCTAAACAATTAACATAAGAAAATGTTGCGTTTAAATCTATTGCCTCAACCCAAAACTTGGAATCAGCAATTAATTTATAGCTTTCATCAAACCCACCTATTTTATAAAATAACTCACTCTTTATTAAAGTGGCTTGTTGTGTAAACAAAACTATTTTCTTTTTAAGTAAAACCTTGAATGGTTTGTATCTCGGAGAGCTTGTTTGTTCTCCTATCATATTGTTGCTTTCGTTAACAAACAATGTCTTGGCGTATACTGCGTCTAATTGCTCGTTTTCGTCCATTGTAGTAATTAATTTTTTAAACCCCGGTAGCCAATAATCGTCATCATTAATATATGTTACGTATTTATATTTTGTGGCAAATCTTTTAATTGCACTATTTAGCGCGGGATAGATTCCCTTTTTATTCTCAGGCTCTGCAACAATCTCTAAATGAGAAAATACCGTTTTGAGGTTGTTTATTTCTTTTCTAGGGCAAGTAATAATATGCTTAACTCTTTGTCCTCCGTGTTCAGCTACTGAACTAACGGTTCTTTTTAATGAGTCTCTAGCGCCTAACGTCGCTGTTATAACAAGAATGTCTGTCATGGCTTTTTATTAGTTTATTTCATCTAACCCTGTTCCCGTTTTAATCCCTTAATTCGTGGTAAGATGTTTCGTTATTTTTTACTGCACTTTTATACTCGTCATATATCTTCTGTGTATTTAATGATGAACTAAAATTTTTCCTTGAATAAACGAATGCCTTTTCGCCTATTTCTTTTAAGCTTTTTCTGTTATTTTCTATTCTATCTATTTTTTGTGCAAGATCTTCAATGTTACCGTACTTGTACAATATACCTAATTCTTTATTAACAATAATTTCCTTGGTTGCTCCAGTATCACTAGCTATTACAGGAATCTTGTTTGCCATAAACTCAATAGTTACTCTACCAAAAGCTTCTCTTTTAGAGCAAATAACTCCTAAATCAATGTGTTTTAAGTATCCTTCTACATCTGAAACATACCCAATAAATTCAACATTATCTGTTAAGCTAAGGTCCTTTACCTGTTTTTTTACTGAATTCACATATTTTGAGAAACCATTTCCAATAATATATAGCTTAAAGTTTGAGTTTTTTTTAGTTAATTTAAGGTATGACAAGGCCTTTATTAATTCGATCTGGTTTTTATTTTTTGATACAACTCCTACAATAGCAATCCTGAGAGGGTCTTTGTAGTTATATGATTTGTTCAACTCTTTTCTGATGGGTATTCCATTATAAATAACCTTCATTTTATGTGATGGAATATATTTGGAATAATACTCTTTTAAATCGTTTGACACTGTTATGACCTTTTCTGAATTTGTGTCAAAGTAATGTCCAACTTTTTTTATGTCATAATAATATTTTATATTAAAATCTTCTTCTCCATACTCTCTAATATGCCAAACATGCGGTGCTTTAATTTTTATTGATAAATATGCCCCTAAGTTTGTTACGCTTGTATTGGTGTGAATTACATCGATTTTGATGCGTTTATTTAGCAAAGTTCTGTGAGCTTTGAAAAACATAAAATTGTTCAGAAAACGTTTTAATCGGCTGATCAAGAATGTGTCCTGGTTTAGCCAGTTGTAAAATTTAAAAACAAAATATTCAATTTGATTTGCTTCAAGCTCGTCTGTTAATGATCCTTTTCTTGGCACGATAACATATGGTTTAACTCCTCTGTTCTTTAGCTCTATTAAAAGTTGTAATAATGATTTGTTGGCCCCGTACAAAAAGTGGTAGTGTGTAATGTATAAAACTTTTAATTGCATCTCGTATTTATTTCGACCATAATTAAAGTTCCTTTATTTATATAATATAGATGGAACTGGTTAATTCTACAAAATTATTTAATATTCATAGAGTCGCCTGAAAGGCTTATGTGGGAAGTAGTATTTAATTTAACAAACTTGTTTCCAAGTTCTTTCTCCCAAATCTTTATTATTGTTTGTTCTCCTTTTCTATTTGTATCGTCGAGAAAAATAGCGTGCTTTTTGTTTAAATACTGTTTTATAAATGGCAATGCTGGATATCTTGAAAGTTCTTCATGTTTTGTGTAGGCCATTGGCCCATCGATGATTACTAAGTCAAACATAGTGCCTTTTATGTGTGTTTTTATGGTGTTTTCATTATACCACAAGTTGTTGTTTAATGTCTTTTTTGAGTTTATCAGTGGGGAATGAATAATTTTTACAGTTGAAGATAGCTCTTCTTTATCCAAAAAGTCTTTGATTACATTAATCCAATTTTTATTATTTTCAACAGTTATTATATTCATTTTTAACCCATTAACGATTGCAAGTTTAGACAAATAAATTGTAGAAATCCCTCCTCCAAATTCAATTATATTACGCCTTTTATTGATAATAACATCATTCAAAAGGTAGTTTATCGAACTATACCTAAGGGAAGATCCTGTGTGGGGAAGAAAGGAGTTAAATTTAATAGCAGACATATTCAGTTTCCCAATAATATCTTGCTGTTGGCTAATGACGCTGTGTTTGTTTAAAAATTTTGATTTTATTCGGTTAAGCATATGATTGATTTAATTTTGATTCTAAAACTCTCTCTGACTTTTTTATTTGATAAATCATAAAAAAGTCCTATAAAACTATATGATATTAATGTAGAAACTGCTGCTCCCTCTAAGCCAAAGCGTTTAATTAAAAACAAATTTAATAAAATGTTTGAAATTGCACCTACAATGTTTCTGTAAAAAGAATGGAAATATAATTGTTCTGCGACTAACCATTTAGAGCTTATGGTAGCATAAAAAAAGAATATGTTTGACCAAACATATATTTTTAAGATGTTAAAAGATTCCAAATAAGGCTTACCATACAAAACGCTAATAACCTCTTGTCCAAATAAAAGTGTTAAAGCTGCAATAATAACCGCAATCCAAAAAACTGCAAAATAAAGCCTAGTAAAGTTATTGTTGTATTGCTTTTTTGTGTTTGTTTTAGACAGTAATATTGCAGGAAAGAAGGAGGTTGCGATTACATGTGGTATAAAATACCAAGATTCACTTAAGGCTATTGCAACAGCATATAAACCTGAGGCTTTGTCTCCTAATATTTCCCTAACCATTATTTGATCAATTTTGAGGTATATAATGTACATAAATCCACTTATAAGCAAAGTGAACCCGTTTTTTAAAAACCTTTTGGCAAGATCTTTTTTTAATCTCCAAGAAAAAATATTTAGCCCCCTTATTTGAAAGAAATATATATTAAAAATTAAAATTAATAGTAGTTCAAATGTAACTACTCCAGCAAAAAAAAATATGCTTGCGTCTAAAAAAATTAAAATTACTTTAACAATGTTGGCCGCCGTTAATGCAATAATTCTAGAAAAAACAACATACTTAGATAATACTTGACTTTGAAAAAAAAAATCTATTACATCTATACTTTGTAAGAACAAATAAGGGGAAAAAAGTAAAATTAAATAATTGGCTTTCAAATCCTGAGATCTGAGTAACAAATAAATTAAAAGAAATAAAAAAGAAGCCACTCCTCCTAATATTTTTATTACAAAGCTGGTTCCTAATATTTCATTTCTTGAGTATTTTTTTTTTAAAAGCTCTTTTACAATTAAGTCATTAAGCCCAAATGTGGCAACTGGAATAAATAAAGCAACTAAACTGTTACTGTATGAAAGAAGACCAAAGTTATCGACCCCCAAGTATCGTGCCACCCAAGCACCAATAACAATCGATGTTGTTATTTTTAAAATTCTTTCTAAAAATAGCCAAGAAGTATTTTGTAAATATTTCATGTGGGCTCTTTTTTTTTAAACACGGTTTTTATAAATTATTTAAGCTGCTTTTATATAATTTCATTACCCCTTCTACTAATTGTACTTTTTCAATCCAGTTTAAATTATTCAATTTAGAAACATCCGTTAATTTTCGTAGAGTTCCATCGGGTTTTTCTGGATTAAAAACTAACTCACCTTGAAACCCAACTGTCTTTTTAATCAAATTGGCAAGAGCATTAATTGATATTTCTTTACCTGTTCCTATGTTAATGTGTGTATTTCGAACTTCTTTGGTTATTGGGTCAAAAGTGTCTTTGAAATTAACATTCTCCATAATATGAATACAAGCATCAGCCATATCTTCACTGTATAAAAACTCACGCAAAGGTTGACCTGTTCCCCATATTTCAACAACCCATTTGTTGTCTAATTTTTGGACTCCGTACTTGCTCAACACATCAATGATTTCTTCATTGGAAAAAGTACCGTCAACGTTTTCAATAGGAAGATTGGACAAATCTTTTTTTATTTGATCCCAATTATGGGTTTCTAAATAGTGCGCAAGCTTGATCTTTCGCAATAAAGCCGGCAATACATGTGAGGTCTCCAGGTCAAAATTATCATTGGGGCCGTACAAATTGGTGGGCATTACAGAAATAAAATTCGTGCCATATTGGAGGTTATAACTTTCACACATTTTTATACCCGCAATTTTAGCAATCGCATACGGCTCATTGGTGTATTCTAAACGACCTGTTAACAGATATTCCTCCTTCATGGGTTGAGGACACTCTTTGGGGTAAATACAAGTGCTTCCCAAAAACAATAATTTTTTCACTCCATGCAAATAACTCTGATGAATCACATTGTTTTGAATCATCGTGTTTTCAAAGATAAAATCTGCCCGATAGGTGTTATTGGCAACAATCCCACCAACTTTTGCTGCAGCTAAAATCACATATTCTGGTTGCTCTTTTGCAAAGAAAAACGCTACTGAATCTTGATGCGTTAAGTCCAATTCAGCATGGGTACGCATAATCAAATTCGTAAATCCCTTTTGCCGAAGGTTCTTCACTATTGCACTTCCCACGAGGCCTCGATGTCCCGCAACATATATTTTGGCGTCTTTTTTCAATTAATCGTGTGCTTTTTTAATAGTGCTTTCTTTTTTTGCTAATTCTAAATCGTGCTTTACCATAGTTTTAACAAGCTGCTCAAAGGATGTTTCGTTAGGGTTCCAGCCCAATACTGTTTTTGCTTTGGTCGGATCTCCGAGTAAAGTTTCAACTTCTGCTGGACGATAATATTTAGAATCAACCTCTATAAGGATTCTGCCTGTATTTGAACAAACGCCTCGTTCTGCTGCACCTGAGCCTTCCCATCTAAGAGAAATCCCTGCTTCATTAAAGGCTAATTCACAAAACTCACGAACACTATGCTGCTCCCCTGTGGCAATTACAAAGTCCTCGGGCTTGTCATGCTGCAACATCAACCACATACACTTTACATAATCTTTGGCATAACCCCAATCTCTCAATGCATCTAAATTTCCTAAATATAGTTTATCCTGAGTTCCTTGAGCAATCCTTGATGCAGCCAATGTAATTTTGCGAGTAACAAAGGTTTCTCCTCTTCGCTCAGACTCATGATTGAATAGAATGCCGTTAACCGCAAACATTCCATAAGACTCTCGGTAATTTTTCGTAATCCAAAATGCATAGATTTTAGCAACACCATATGGGGAGCGAGGATAAAAAGGTGTGGTTTCTTTTTGGGGAATTTCCTGAACTTTTCCAAAAAGTTCAGAGGTAGAAGCTTGGTAAATTCGTGTTGTTCTTTCCAATCCACAAATCCGAATGGCTTCCAATAAACGAAGCGTACCCACTGCGTCTGTCTCTGCAGTATATTCAGGTAAATCAAACGACACTTTAACATGAGACTGCGCAGCCAAATTGTATATTTCTTTGGGTTTTATTTCTTGAATTAAACGTATCAAATTGGACGAATCTGTCATGTCTCCATAATGAAGCGTTACTTTTCTTTCAGAATGTAAGTCACGAATCAATTCTTCTATATAAAGATGTTCAATCCGTTCCGTATTGAACGAAGAGCTACGCCTAATAATTCCATGGACTTCATATCCCTTTTTTATCAGAAATTCCGCCAAATAGGATCCGTCTTGACCTGTGATTCCAGTTATTAATGCTACTTTATTCATTTTCTTAATCAGTTATAACACTTTTAGGGGGGCGTAAAACATTTGTTTGCTGTTTTTTACTTCCCCTAATTATCGTCTTTATTTCCCTCTCTTTTACTATCTTCTCCGCCAACCCCAGCCAGGTCATAACCTCACCGTCCGAAAAATGAGAAATTCCTTTTAATATACAACTGTTTTTTATTCCTGTTAGTATGTGATTGGCTAAGTTTTTGGCGTCAGTTGGACTCCCTATTTGTTCGTTGGTTACATATAGAGGTTCGCCTGCCTCTGCTTTTTTAACTATTTTGGTGTAAAAGTTGTTTCCAAACTCAGAATACAACCAAGAGGTACGAATGATGGAATAATCACCCCCTTCTGCCTGAATTGCCTTTTCGCCTTCCCATTTGCTTTTTCCGTATTGGTTAATTGGATTGGGGAGATCTTGAGGGGTGTATGGACTTCCTTTTTCTCCGTCAAACACATAATCAGTAGAAATATGAATGAGGTGGATGCCGTTTCTTTTACATGCCGTTGCCAAAACCGCGGGGGCTTTGCAATTAATCAATAACGCTTTTTCAGGTTCCTTTTCTGCTTTATCAACATCTGTATAGGCTGCGCAATTGATCACATAGTCCCATGACTGACTCGTAATTACGCTTTCAACCTCAGCGATGTCGGTGATATCGAATTCTTGTTTCGAAAAAAAATGAAAAGATAGAGAGGGATATCCATCTGCTACAGACCGAAGAGCCTGGCCCAACTGACCATTAGATCCTGTAACAAGAATTTTTTTCATTATTTGGGGGTTAAGTTGGGCAAAGATACATCTTTTTCCGAGAGTTTTCTGTGGATTACAGGCAGTTTCCAATCAATGTTTAGGGTTGAATCATCGTGGGCTATTCCAGACTCAACATCGGGGTTATAATATTGGTCGACTTTATAAAGTATTGTTGCTGATGGACTCAGCACTGCGTACCCATGGGCAAAGCCTTTGGGAACAAACAATTGGTGTTGGTTTTCTTGAGAAAGCTCAACAGCTATATGTTGTCCGTATGTTTGGGATTGGGAACGAAGATCTACCGCAACGTCCAAAACAGTCCCTTCCAAAACACGAACCAGTTTGGATTGAGCATATTGTCCTGTCTGAAAGTGAAGCCCTCGAACCACGCCATACTCCGATTGGCTCTGATTGTCTTGAACAAAACGAATGGGAGCTCCCAAGAATGCTTCAATACGGTCTTGCCGAAAGCACTCAAAAAAAGAGCCTCGAGTATCTTTATGAATCTCCGGTACTATGATAAAACATCCCGCTAAGTGCGTGTCCATTTTCTTCATAATTTCAACCCTTTAAGCAAGCAGTCGCCATATCCGCTAAGCGTATATTGTTTGGCAAGCTGCCGAAGCTGTGATTCGTTTATAAAGCCTTCCTCATAAGCTGTTAGTTCCGGTGAGCCTATCACAATTCCTTTTCGATGTTGAATCGTTTCAACAAATTGAGAAGCCTCGCTGAGCGATGCAATAGTTCCTGTATCCAGCCACACATCGCCTGATTCCAATTCAATGACCTTAAGTTTTTTCTGTTCCAAAAAAAGGGCATTTACATCGCTTATTTCCAACTCATTTCTTTTACTTGGTTTGATATGTGTAGCGATTTCAACCACCGAATTGTCGTAAAAATAAATTCCACAAACCGCAAAGTTCGAAGCAGGTTGTTTTGGTTTTTCTTGAATTGATACAGCCGTCCCTGATTCATCAAAAGATACCACTCCATATCGCTGAGGATTGGAAACCTGTTGCGCAAAAACAACTCCTCCTGAGGAGTTTTGTGCGCTTTTGAGAAGAGTGTTTAATTGGCTTCCATAAAAAATATTGTCTCCCAAAATCAAACAAACTGAGTCTTTTCCAATAAATTCTTTTCCAATGACAAACGCTTCGGCGATTCCGTTAGGGGCTGACTGTTCGGCATACGAAAAAGAACACCCTAAAGCAGTGCCATCTCCCAATAATTTTTTAAACAACGGAATGTCGATCGGCAAACAAATAATCAATATTTCACGAATTCCTGCACTCATCAAAGTCGAAAGCGGATAATAAATCATCGGCTTGTCATACACAGGCATCAATTGTTTGCTAACCGATAGGGTTAGTGGATGCAATCGAGTGCCCGAACCGCCTGCTAGGATAATTCCTTTCATGGTTTTTCGAGTTTGTGTTTTTTATTGTAATAGTCTTGGTAAGCTCCCGAGGTCACGTTTTGTAACCAAACTGGATTGTTCAAATACCAATCGATGGTTTGGCTCAAGCCTTGTTCAAACACTAAAGACGGTTTCCAGCCCAATTCTGATTGTAGCTTGGAAGCGTCTATGGCGTATCGTTTGTCGTGTCCAGGGCGATCCTTTACATGCGTAATCAGTTTTTCCGAAAAACCTTTTGGATTCCCTAATTTTTGATCCATTTGGCGAATTAATTCCCGAACCAAATCAATGTTTTTCCATTCATTAAACCCGCCAATATTATAGGTTTCACCAATGACTCCTTTGTGAAAAATACGATCAATTGCCTTGGCGTGGTCTTTTACATACAGCCAATCTCGGGTGTAATTGCCGTCTCCATAAACAGGAAGCGGCTGTTGGTTTATGATGTTATTTATAAACAGGGGGATCAGTTTTTCTGGAAATTGATTGGGACCGTAATTGTTCGAACAGTTGGAAATCACATAGGGCAATCCATAGGTTTCGCCATAAGCGCGAACAAAATGATCGGAACTGGCTTTGGAAGCCGAATACGGAGAATTGGGAGCGTAAGCTGTGGTTTCGGTAAACAATCCCAACTCACCAAGACTTCCATATACCTCATCCGTGCTGATGTGATAAAAACGCTTTGCGTCAAAATCGGAACCCCATAGCTTTTTAAATGCATTGAGTAAGTGGAGCGTTCCTAAAATGTTGGTTTTTACAAAGTCAAGAGGGCTTTCAATGGAGCGGTCAACGTGGGATTCTGCGGCTAGGTGAATGACACTGTCAAATCGATGTATTTGAAATAAATCATTAATAAAATCTTCGTCCGTAATATCTCCTTTTATAAAGTGATAATTTTGTTTGGATTCTAAGTCTTTAATGTTTTCAAGGTTTCCTGCATAGGTCAATGCATCCAAATTGAAAATTTGGTAATGCGGATACGTTTCAACAAAAAGACGAACCGTATGAGATCCTATAAATCCGGCGCCACCTGTTATGAGTATGTTCATTGCTATGCTTTATAATCGGTCGGTTACCAATTGTTTGGGTAAAAAACCTTTCACATCAAAAATAACACTTTTTGAATCGTTGCAAATAGAAGAAATATCAAGCGTCTTAAATTCGTCATGCCCCACCGCCAAAACAATCGCCTGGTAGGTGTGCTGAATGCTTTCTATTAAAGAAATCCCAAACGTTTTTTGAACCTCATCGGGTTGGGCTTGAGGATCATACACATCCACTTGAACGCCTTCTTTTTGAAGCTCCCTTACTACATCAATCACTCGTGAATTTCGAATGTCCGGACAGTTTTCCTTGAACGTAATCCCCAATACGAGCGCTTTGCTTTGCTCAATAGATTGCTGATTTTTTTTCAGAAGAGAAAGTATTCGTTGGGCAATATGCGTTCCCATGGTGTCGTTCACTTTTCTTCCAGAAAGAATCACATCAGGAGCGTATCCCAATTGCTCTGATTTGTAGGTCAAATAATACGGGTCTACGCCGATACAATGGCCTCCAACAAGCCCCGGACGAAAGGGTAAAAAATTCCATTTCGTTTCGGCTGCCTCAAGAACTTCTAGAGTGTCTATGTTCATTTTTTCAAAAATCAATGCCAATTCATTGATCAAAGAAATGTTTAAATCGCGCTGGGTATTTTCAATAATTTTGGAAGCTTCCGCTATTTTGATGCTAGATGCCTTGTGGGTAGGAACCGATAAAATGGATTGGTAAAGCGCATCTACTTGATCCGCAATTTTTGGCGTACTCCCCGAAGTTACTTTTCGAATATTGGTTACATTTCGGGTTTTGTCTCCAGGATTTACCCGTTCTGGGGAATATCCGCAATAAAAATCTTTGTTGAATTGGAGTCCGCTTGCTTTTTCCAAAACGGGCACACAATCTTCTTCGGTACAGCCCGGATACACCGTAGATTCATAAATCACCAGATTGTTCTTTTGAAGATAGGTTCCCACTGTTTGGGAAGCGGTCAATAAAGGAGTTAAATCGGGCTTTTTATGACGGTCTATGGGGGTTGGAACGGTAATAATATAGATTTCAGCGTTTTGCAAAGCGGTTTCTTGTGCTGTAAAATCAATGTCCGTTAGGCTTTGAACTTCTTTGGGCGATAGTTCTTGCGTAGTGTCTATTCCCGATTGAAGCTCCTGAATTCTATTTTGAGATGTGTCAAACCCTATGACTTTATAGCCCGCTCTACTGAATGCTGCCGCCAATGGCAACCCAACATAGCCCAAACCCACAATAGCCAATATTGGTTTTTGCCGTGCCAATTAGTCCTTTATACGTTTCAGTAAAAATGCGTCAAAGGCTCTTAAAACAAGCCACAAAGCAAATAACAAAACGCCTGCCAAAGCACCTAAAAAAACGAAATTGTTCAAAATCCCTGATTTTACATAACCCACTTCTGGAAAATCTGAAATTACCTTTAAAATTTCTTGCCCCTCCAATCGTTGTTCGTTGTTTGATTCCAATTGACTTTGAAGCCTAAGTTTTCGATCGAGTAACAACAATTCTTTGTTGTTTTGCCCTTGCTGCTCCATAACAATTGAGGTCGAGGCATTTTGCTTTTTAGCCTCTTCTATCATTACTTTTTCATAAACAGACCGCAACGAATCGTTTTCTTTTAAAGAAACCAACGTTAGCGAATCATTGAGAGCAATGTTTTTAAGAGTCATTGTTTGTTTGTCCTTAAAGTAAGCGTTTTCTGAAATGGAAGCCAAAATAGGCTTTCGAAGGGCAGGGTATACAAGTCGATCTTTGGAACCAACTGTAATTTGGTGTTGCTTATAATCAATCGGATCCAAAGTGTTTAAGAACTTTTCATAATCAATCTCTTCTCTAGATGTTGAATCTAAACTTCGGATTAAATTATTATACTGCTGTAATTTCGCCGATTCAGAAATTATAGGCTCTACTTCAAAAGTCACTAATAACGCTGCTTGTCGGGAACTAATTTTTAAGACTTTGGATAACTGTATTGAATCCTGCTGCACCACCAAGGTGTTGAAGTAGGCAATATTGTTATAGAGTTGTCGGGAGCTTTCAAAATTCGGAGCTACAACCATTGTTCCTTGGTAAACTACCGGTGAATACATCTGTTTAACAAAACCAATGGATCCTCCAATAACAACTGCTATTCCAAACCCAACAAGGTTTTTTCGAACAACAATAAGGAAGTTTATTAATATCGTAAAAAGACCTATAAATATTGACCCTATAAAACTAAAAAGCCGATTAAAAGCGTTGCCTATAAGAGTAAATAATTGTCCTAAATCAACTTCTTCGTTTTGAGAGGATGGGGCGGGGTTGGTTGAATTGCTCATGTTATTTTGAATTAATAATTTTTTGAATCATTTTGTGTGTAATCAAATAGGTGGGCTTGACTCCTGTAGTACCCAATCCTCCTGAAGCTAGTGTACTTCCTGTTTTTAAAGGATTGTCCGAGGCATAATATGCATAGCGCACCACAACATCGCTTGAAATACTTTTACGAATTTTTGAGGCCGATTGTATGGCTTTTTGATAATGAGCTCCTTCCATTTCTATACCAATTGCATTCCAAGTGGAGTTGCGAAAATACAACAAAATATCTTTGTTTTGGAGAGATGTCCCTAAAACAGTAACCATGGATCCTTCAAAAACGGAAAGTCCAAATCCGTCCATATCTTCCTTTGTTAAATCGTTGTAAAACGGATAGTTGTCAGAAGTTCCTTCAAAAATATGAGCAGACGGGATCATAATATCTCCCTTATCTCCCTCTAATATTCCCGCTTTTCCCATAATAGAAATTGATTTCATCGACAAATATGCCGTATTTCCTTCTTTGGTTTGATAGGGTTTTAAAAGCTCATCAACTGTTTCGTATGCCTGTTCTCCAAATGCATAATCCATAACAATAATAATGGGCAGTTCTCCGGTTGGAGGTTCAAACGGAAGTTGCGCCCAATTTATTTTACTTAGATCAAACAATTGTACGTTTACGTTCGCTCCTGAAGTGTCCTCAATAAAAACCATTCCTTGTTTCTGAGCATATTTGAATATAGCCTCTTGTTGTTTTTTGGCTTCAGGCTTGCTTAATGTCTCAAATCCCGAGAAAGAATCTTTGTTGGCAAAAAGTTTAGAAGCAACAAGAGGAGCATAAAGCGTATTTAAAACACTGTGCATGTTAGAGCTAATTAGGTGAAGGGGCTTGTTTAACCAGCCTTGTTTTTCGAGGGTTTGTTTTACTTTATTGGCCCAAATTTCGCCGTGTATGTGGTGTCCTATACGTTCGCGAAGCAATGGGCTAAAAGTAATGGTCCTTTTTTCCTGATCAATACGCTCATTAATGGCTAGCTTGCCCATAAAATAAATAATCTGCAAAAATCGTTTGGGATTTTTAGGGGTTGAAAAGCGGTCGTATGCCTCCTTGATTTCAGAAAATGATCGTCCTAAAATATTGGCTGTATGGGTAATGGCTATTTCTTGATTTGCTATGGTTAGTTTTTTGGAGGCAAGCACCGCTTCTTCTAGTTTTTCAAAGTCCCGCGTTGTTCTTCCTGTTTTGCTAATCAATACACGGTCGCATATCTTATCGGCCTCGATATACAAAAAAGTAACGTGAGTTAAAATATCATATATTTCCGATCTACCGCGTGTAATTTCAATGTTCATTTGCTCAGCGTCTATGCGATAGCAATTGCGCCTTCTTTTGGGAGGAATGATGGGTGTAAAATGTGCTCCACCATAACCTTCTTCGGAAGTAAGATTGACAAAGCGACACTCTGCAATACCTTCTGGCAATCGGTCAATCACGTATTCCAATCCGTTAATTTCTGATTTTGATTCTGAGATTGTACCGTAAATTTCGGGTTCTAAAGACAACAATCCCTGTCGTAAGGATTCTCCCGATATTCCCATTGGTTTGTAAAACCCTCGATTGAACAAATGCCGCATTGTAATATACATGCGTCCTATTGCGGTCGATGACTCTTGAGCTTTGGTTCTTGATGAAGCTGTTTTCATCTGTTAGGTGTTTTGTGTTTTTTCAAGATCGGACAAATCTTTTTCTGACTTCTCCCCCTCGTTTAAAATTAGGAATCCTTGTTAAATCAAAGTTTTTATAAATATACTGATTTTAGAGAATGGTAAACGGCTGGAGCGCATCTGCAATTTTTCGATTGTCTGATAAGCGCGGGGTTTTGTTCTGTCCTCCCAGCTTCCCTATGCTTCTCATATAGTCTTGAAATCCTTTTTTCTTAACTTTTGAAATTCGGAGAGGAGACAGTACTTTTCCTTGAACCAAGTCTTTGTAATAGGTATTTTGATTTTGCAACGCTTGATCCAAAGACTGGATGAATTGCTCCATGTTTTGGGGCTCTTCATCAAACTCAATGAACCATTCGTGATAAGGAAGACCTTCTTTAGGATTGACCTGAGGGGCCACCGTAAATTCATTGACCCGAATATGAGTATTGTAGGTAGCTATTCGAAGCGATTCTTCAACTTCTTTTCCAATAACATGTTCCCCAAAAGCAGAAATAAAATGCTTAATTCTTCCCGTTACTATTACTCGGTATGGCGCTGTAGAAACAAAAGAAATAGTGTCTCCAATATTATATCCCCACAAACCCGCCGTAGTAGAAATAATCATAACGTAGTTTACGCCTTTTTCCACCTCATCTAAAAGAATGCGTTTCGGGTTTTTATCGAAAAACGTGTCCGAACGTATGAACTCATAAAAAATTCCCGAATCGAGTTGTAAAAGCATTCCTTTTTCGGTTTGGGAATCCTGAAACGCAAAGAATCCCTCTGAGGCGGGATATAATTCAATGCTGGGAATACTTCGTCCTATCAATTTTTCAAAAGAAGCTCGGTACGGCTCATAATTAACTCCTCCATAAATAAACAATGAAAATCCAGGAAATAATTCGCTGATTTTTTTCCCTGTTTTTTGGGTCAATTTGTCAAAATACATTTGAACCCACGGAGGAATCCCGCTGATTACTTGCATGTTTTCTTGAAAAGTTTCTTCTACTATAGCGTCTACTTTTTGTTCCCAGTCTTCAATAAGATTGGTATTCCAACTGGGCATTCTATTTGTTTGAAGATAGCCGGGAACAAAATGAGCTACAATCCCTGATAGCCTTCCTATTTTAATTCCGTTTTTTTCTTCCAATACAGGGCTTCCCTGAAGAAAAATCATTTTTCCATTAACAAAATCTGTATTTCCTGTTTCTGCTATATAACACAAGATTGCGTTTTTGGCGGCAGCAATATGAGTGGGCATAGACTCTGCTGTAATAGGAATATATTTTGCCCCCGATGTGGTTCCTGAAGTTTTAGCAAAATACAGCGGTTTTCCTGGCCATAAAATGTTTTTTTCCCCTGCAACGACTCTATCCACATACGAACGCAAGCCTTCATAATCTCGAACGGGAACCCGATTTACAAACTCTTCGTAAGTTGTTATTTTATCGAACTGATGATCCTTGCCAAAAACAGTGTGAGCGCCTTTTGTAAGTAAATTTTTAAATACTTTTTGTTGTGTCTGATGAGGGCGACTTGACCAATGGTTTATTTTCTTTTTTACAATAAACGCATAAACCTTAGCGAGTGATGACTTAATGGACATATTTGTTATTCAAAATCAATAAATTCAACGGGGTTTACGGGGTAACCATTGCTCCAGAGTTCAAAATGTAGATGAGGGCCTGTTGAAAACTCTCCTGTGTTTCCTGCCGTGGCAATTACTTCTCCTGATTTGACCAAATCTCCTTGTGATACATTGATTGTGGTATTGTGTTTATATACTGACAAGAGCGTGTTTTGGTGTTCTAAGATGACTACATACCCCGTTTCTAAAGTCCATTCGGCAAAAATTACGGTGCCATCAGCAACAGCTTTTATCGGGGCCTTTTGTGATACGGCAACATCTACCGCAAAATGCTTTTGGGAAACATCATAGGGCTGCGAAATTACTCCTGTTACAGGCGGAAACAAAACAAAACTTACAACCGAACTGGCAGACTCAAGTATGTTGAATTTATCTTCCTGAGCAACCGCTGCTCTCAATAATGAATCTTGAATATTCGGCTGTAATTCAAGATCCGAAATTTCATTACGATTGATCCCAACAAAGGTGTCTTTATCTAAACTTTCGATCTCCAAATCACCTGTTAATACTTTGGTTATGGAAGACAAAAATTGTTGTTGTTCATAAAGTGCGCGACCCAAAGAATCCATCATCGTAATATTGCGTGCTGATTGCCTTTTGATTTCAATGGAGTCATACCCCGGAAGGTATTCCTTGATCGGCGTAAAGGCAATTATTACAACCGTGCTTCCTATTAAAATAGCTCCAAACAACGATATTAAAATAAAGATGTTTAATCTGCTTAACTTGTATGAAAGGCGTTCCTCAAAAGTGTCTTCGTTCAGAACAACAAATCGATATTTGTTAAGAAGCTTTTGTCGAAGTTTTGGTTTGTTACTTTTTTTTGCCATTACCTAACAAAGATACTCATTCGGGCACGATATGAAAACAGTCCTCAAAAATTATTTTTCAACAGAAACGAATGTATTTTCATTTTTCTTGCTACTTTTGTTATCTAACATTTGGAACATGATTTCTAACTTAATTTTTTTGGCAATTGGTCCTGGGCAAATTGTCGTTATCGCTGTAATTATTTTATTACTTTTTGGTGGGCGAAAAATTCCTGAGCTTATGCGAGGAATTGGAAGCGGAATCAAAGAGTTTAAAGAGGCAACTAAAGAAGATGAGGCTCCCAAAAAAGATAGTGAGAAGTAAAACAATCTATTCTTTTAGGTCGATTTGAACTGACTGCAAAATCGCGTCTACTTCAAAAATATAATCTCTTTTCGCTAAAGATGGCGCAAACACAAAGCCTTCCAAAACAAGTTGCCTGTTGTTTAGTGTATCCCTAATCACATAATTGAGGAAAGGACCCGCCATAAAATCTGACCTTACCTCCCAAGTGCCTCTTGTTTCTATTGCTGAAAATCCCGCTATTGACGATTTGTAAATATACGGCTCGTAAGCTGCCTCTGTTATTACATACGACCCTTCTGATCGACCTGGTATAAACGACTGTCCTATAGAATCCCGAATAGTAATAATTTGTGCCAATAACTTCTTGCTATAATCAATTTTCGCGTTTGGGAGTTCGTAAGCCAAAATGTTTAGGCTTCCTTTTTGAATTTCTTTCTGATACCAAACAATTCCTGGGGCTTCTTTAAATGTTGAATAAACGGAAGGCATTTTTAGATGGATCGAAAGCCCATGCTTAGTGCCTATATTTTTTTTTAAGGATTTTGAAACTCTACGCTGCTTTTCTTTAATTTCAACGTCCTTAAATTCTGATATTAGTTCTGAAGCATGGTTTTGTATATTTTGAATCAATCGTTCCTGGGTGGTTGATGTCATTACACCCATTCGCTGGGGCGAAGCATATCGATTTGTGTCCATTCGAAACGTTTCTTCAGAATAAACGCCTATCCACAAAACAAGTCGACTGCTTTGAGCAAACCCAGAAAACACTTCTGGTGGCATTTGCTTTAAATCAAACAAGGGCTCTTGCTGAGGAAGTCCTTCGGCGGGCATTGCAAAAATCGACCGTATAGTTTCTCCTACCGAAGATTCCCATAAATTATTGGGTATCACAACCGTGATTGTGTTGATATTTCCATTGGATTGGGGAAGGTAGGGTGTTGACTTTTTGCTGCAGCTTCCAACAAAAATCAAACACGCAATAAACCATACTGTCTTTTTCATAAGGCTGCAATATTATTGATAAATATCAATAATTAAGCCAAAATAGCTTGGATTCCTGGAAGCGTTTTGCCTTCTAAACTTTCTAACATGGCACCGCCGCCTGTTGAAACGTAACTTACTTTGGGTTCAAATCCAAATTGCTTCACTGCAGCAACTGAATCTCCTCCTCCTACAAGCGAAAAAGCTCCTTGAGCAGTGCTATCAGCAACCGCATTTCCAAGCGCTATGGTTCCCTTTGCAAAATTTGGAAATTCAAACACACCCAAAGGCCCGTTCCATAAAATGGTTTTACTTTTCATCACAACTTCTCTAAAGTTTAACAACGATTGCGGTCCGGCGTCAAGTCCTTCCCATTCGTCTGGAATGTTGGAAACTTCAAAAACTTGTTGCTTGGCGTCATTGCTAAAATCATCTGCTGCAACCACATCTACTGGAAGATGGATGGCCACGCCTTTTTGTTTGGCTTTCTCTAAAATAGACAATGCAAGGTCTAACTTGTCGTTTTCACAAATTGACTTTCCTACATTTCCACCAAGTGCTTTTACAAAAGTAAACGTCATTCCGCCGCCAATAATAAGGTGATTTACTTTGTCTAAAATGTTCTCAATAATCGTTATTTTAGAAGATACTTTAGCCCCTCCTAAAATTGCCAAGACCGGTTTTTCTCCTGTTTTCAAAACCTTTTCAATGGACTTGATTTCTTTTGCTAGCAAATGTCCAAAGCATTTCTGGTTTTTAAAAAACTTTGCTACTATGGTCGTTGAGGCGTGTGCTCTGTGTGCCGTACCAAAAGCATCATTAACATAAATATCTGCCAAATTTGATAATTGCTCAGCAAAATTATCGTCTCCTGCAGTTTCTTCTGGGTAAAATCGTAAGTTTTCCAGTAACAATACTTCTCCGGGTTGAATAGCAGCGGCTGCCTGCATGGCTTTTTCTCCTACAGTGTCGGCAACAAATTGAACTGGTATTCCTAAAATTTCAGTAACCGTTTTAACAATATGTCCCAACGATAAAGAAGCATCTACTCCCTTAGGTCTGCCTAAATGAGACATTAAAATACAGCTGCCTCCATCAGCTAATATGGTGTCAATGGTTGGTTTTGCTGCTCGTATTCTAGTTGCGTCGGTAACTTCTTTGGCATCGTTTAAGGGTACGTTAAAGTCTACGCGAATCAATGCTTTTTGGTTAGTAAAGGATAAGGAATCTAATGTCTTCATGATGATTTGTTTTGTCGGGCACAAATGTAATGATTTGATGAAAATATATTCATAATATACTGAGGTTTTAAAACAGGCAGCTGTTTTTTCTGGAATAAAAACCATTATCTTTGTGAGATGCTGTTTCAGGATGTTATTGGACATGAAGGTGTAAAAAAGGACTTGCTGTACAGTGTAGCTCAGCAAAGAGTCGCTCATGCTCAGCTTTTTGTTGGCCCCGAAGGCGCTGGAGCGCTTCCATTGGCCATCGCCTATGCTCAATATGTATTGTGTGGAAATAAAGGCAATGATAATACTGGAGGCGATACTGCTTGCAATTTAAAAATGGAACACGTATCGCATCCCGATATGCACTTTGTATTTCCTGTAGCCAACAACAACAAAGTAAAGAGCAAAGCAACTTCGTCGGACTTCATGGACGAGTGGAGGCAATTTCTCAAACAGCAACCTTACGGGAATTTGTTTGACTGGTACCAATTGCTTGGTGTCGAAAACAAACAAGGTCAAATAGGGGTCGATGAGGCACAAAGTATTGTAAAGAAACTTTCTCTAAAATCGTATGAGGGAGGATGGAAGGTAGTCGTTGTTTGGTGCGCTGAAAAGCTAAATATTGCTGCTTCAAACAAACTTTTAAAGCTTATTGAAGAGCCTCCTCAAAAAACGCTGTTGTTGTTGGTTGTAGAAAACGAAGAATTGCTTTTGGAAACCCTACGTTCGAGGTGTCAAAAAGTGTTTTTGCCTTCGCTCTCAGAACCCGTTATTGAATCGGGATTATTATCCCTGGGTTGTGAAGCCAATGAAGCTAAGAAAATTGCTTTTCAGGCGCAAGGAAATTTTAATAAAGCAATTGATTTACTCAACAATGACAGCGAAGACCTTCATTTTGAAAAATGGTTTGTCTCCTGGGTTCGAGCAGCATTCAAAGCCAAAGGAAACAAATCTTCAGTATTGGAATTGGTTGCTTGGAGTCAACAGGTGGCAGGTGCAGGAAGAGAAACTCAGAAAAAATTCTTGGATTATTGTCTGGTATTTTTTCGTCAGGCGCTTTTATTAAATTACGATGTTTCAGAATTGGTTTATTTACAACCTAAAACGCAATTTGAACTTTGGAAATTTGCGCCCTATATTCATGGAAACAATATTATAGATATTGTCAAAGAGCTTGAAGAAGCCAATTATCATATTGAGAGAAATGGAAATGCCAAGATGATTTTTACCGACTTGTCTATTAAATTAACACGATTGCTCCACAGACCCTCTTAATTGCTTTTTTAGCCCAAAAGTTTTTTCTTATTGTTTTTTTAAATTCAATAATTATTTATTATTTAATCAAAAGGTGTGTTCTAAGCGCTTTTCTTGAGTTTTAGATGGTTAGGTTAGGTTCTTTGCGAGATTTCGTTTCTAGGAGCTTTCTGTGCGCTTTTTTAACTCATACCGAAGCGAAGAATACATTCCTGTTCGGCGAGCGTGCCAATTGGATCGAAAACCGTTTAATAACCCAAATAAAAAACCCATTTTACGTTTTTGTATTTTTTCAGAAAGCATCGAAATATAAAATGCATCCCATAACATGGGTGATTTTTTTTCAAGAACAAAACCGGCTTCAGAAAAAATTCGCTCAATAGCCTTAGGAGAAAAGTGCCAAAGATGTCGAGGCACATCATAAGCCGCCCAACTACTTTGGTAGTGATTTGCGTCCCACGACAAAAAATTAGGAACTGCCAACACTACTTTTCCGTTGAAAGAAAGCACTCGATGAATTTCCTTCAGGGATTCTTTCAAATCGGGTAAGTGCTCTAAAACATGCCAAAGAGTAATGCAATCTATAGCGTTGTCTTTGATCTTTTTGGTGGATTCAATATAAGAAACTCCTTTTACTTTGCCTCTTTTTCGAGCTGCCTGATTGGGCTCAATAGCGGTTGCGTTCCATCCTAATTGTTGGCATCGAAACACAAAATCACCCGTACCCGAACCTATGTCAAGCAAGACCCCTTTGTTTGGAAACAAACGCGCTAAAATTTTGGTTTTAGCATTGATTTGAATTGTTTTGACTGCCTGATAAACAATGTCAAAAAAATCTTTTTTTGCATTGGTGTGAGAAATATAATCCTGGCTATTATAATAGGACGGTAGCTGGTCAAGGTTTGGTTGAGGGGTGGTAATGAGCATGTCCTTCTCGGTATTAAAAACCAACTCAAAAACCTCTCCTGTAACCAAATGATCGGTACACAAAAAAGATGTTGTTTGTTGATTTTTTGTGCTCACTTTGATTGGTTTTTTTTATTTCAAATGATTCGTGTTCCACGTGGAACATACTGCCTATCGACCCATATATACGAGCATAACGCTGATATCGCTCGGCGATACACCGCTAATACGAGACGCCTGTGAAAGTGACGTTGGGCGGATGTCTTCTAGTTTCATTCGGGCTTCTGTCGATAGGGATTTGAGTTTCCGATAATCAAAACTAGTGGGTATTCGAATATTTTCCAGTCGATTTAGTTTATCTGCGTTGGTTTTTTCTTTTTCAATATATCCTGCATACTTGACTTGAATTTCTGTTTGTTCTAACACCTCTTCATCCAGTTCGTTTGCAATTATATATGCAGTAACATCCGGAATTTGCTGAATATCCTCCATCGTTATATTAGGGCGCGAAAACATCTTATGTACTTTATTGGGTTGCTTCATCGGAGCAGAGTCTTTGTGTTGCAAAATTGGGTTTGCTATAGCTGGGGAAACGCTTAACGACTTCAAATGGGTTACAAATTGGTCAGAAGCCTGCTTTTTATGTTCCATGCGTTTTAATCGAAGGTCAGAAGCTAATCCTAACTCATTCGAGATAGGGGTAAGTCGTAAGTCGGCATTGTCTTGACGCAGTAGTGTGCGATATTCGGCTCGTGATGTAAACATTCTATAGGGTTCTTCGGTGCCTTTGGTAATCAGGTCATCAATAAGAACACCTATATAAGCTTCGTTTCTTTTTAAAACAAAAGGAGGTTGGTCGTTGATTGCTAAATGGGCGTTCATCCCCGCCATGAGACCTTGGGCGGCAGCTTCTTCATAACCCGTAGTCCCATTGATTTGGCCCGCAAAAAATAAACCTTTAATTAACTTGGTTTCTAACGAATGTGTAAGCTGGGTAGGTGGAAAGTAATCGTATTCAATGGCATAGCCAGGGCGAAAGAATTTTACTTTCTCAAATCCCTGGACGGAGCGTAACGCTTTGAATTGAATGTCTTCGGGAAGCGAGGTTGAAAACCCATTCACATAAACCTCAACAGTATTCCAACCCTCGGGCTCAACAAAAATCTGGTGGCGATTTTTTTCCGAAAACCTATTAATTTTATCTTCAATAGAAGGACAATAACGCGGCCCAATGCTTTGAATAGTTCCATTAAACATGGGCGATCGATCGAACCCTTCGCGGAGCAAGTCATGTACTTCAGGGCTGGTATACGTCATATGACAACTTCGCTGGTTTTTGAGGGGTTTGGAAGTTTCCAAATAGGAAAATTTACACGGATTTGCATCTCCAGGTTGTTCTTGCATAAGAGAATAATCAAGAGATCGCCCGTCCACTCTTGGGGGTGTTCCTGTTTTCATTCGACCGGAGTCAAAACCCGCAGAAACCAATTCTTCTGTAATACCAAATGAAGCGCTTTCGCCAGCGCGTCCTCCACCAAATTGTTTTTCACCAATATGAATCAGACCGTTCAAAAAAGTTCCGTTAGTCAGAACAACCGACTTGGACTTGATGGTAATGCCTAAAGAGGTTTTGACACCAACAACACGATTGTTTTTAATCAAAAGTCCTGAAACCATTTCTTGATAAAAATCCAGGTTTGGGGTTCCTTCCAACATAAGTCTCCAGGTTTCGGCAAATCGCATTCGGTCCGACTGAACTCTCGGGCTCCACATTGCAGGACCTTTTGATTTGTTAAGCATTTTAAACTGAATTGCTGTTTGATCTGAAACAATACCGCTATAACCTCCTAAGGCGTCAATTTCTCTAATAATTTGTCCTTTTGCAATTCCACCCATGGCGGGGTTGCAAGACATTTGTGCAATATTTTGGAGATTCATGGTAATAAGAAGCGTTTTGCTACCCATATTAGCGGCGGCAGCGGCGGCCTCAGATCCTGCGTGTCCTGCGCCAACCACAATAACGTCATATTCGGATTCAAACATCGGATTTTGAATTTTGTTTCACGTGGAACATTTTGATTTTTTCCTCTTCTTTTTGGCTCATGATGCTTTTTTCAGTTGCTGTTTTATCCGAGAAACCACAAAAATGCAACAAACCATGAACCATAACGCGAAGCAGTTCGTGATCAAACGAAACTTTGAAAATATGAGCGTTTTCACGAACCCTATCTATGGAAATTGCAATGTCTCCTTGTAGGTTTTTTCCTACTGAATTGTCGAAGCCTATAACATCTGTATATGTGTCGTGTTCAAGAAATTGACGGTTTAATTCATACAGTTCTTCATCCGACACAAACGCATAAGTAACTTCCAAAATATCATAACCTTCGGATTGTGCGACCTGTGTTAGCCACGCTGAAAAATTGCTTTCATCTGAAAGCTGAAAATCGATATTGTAATAGAAGTGAATCACTTATCATATTTTGCACAAAGGTACGTTTTGTGTTGCTATTTATACAAACGCAATGAAAAATTGGAGGTTTTCTAAAAAATATGTAAATTTAGAGTGGAAGATGATGATGAGAGATTTAAAGTATATTGCGGCATATACAGTGCCCATAGCGGTTTGGACTGCAATTTATTTTAAGGGTGTGTGGTCCTTTGCTGGCGTTGTATATCCTTTTGTAGTTATTCCTGTATTGGAATTACTTTTAGGTAGTAACAACGACAATTTAACAAGCGAAGAGATTAAAAAAAGAGCTGTAAATCCTGTTTTTGATTGGATGCTTTATGGAAATCTGTTCTGGGTTTTTGGTTTGTTGTTTTATGGTTTTTCAGAGATTCACAACTCGCAACTTGCTGTGTTTGAAATTGTTGGTTTGGTGCCATCGTTAGGGATTTTATTGGCAACCAACGCAATAAATGTTGCTCACGAGTTGGGTCACAGAAACAATAAAAAAGATCAATTTTTAAGCCAACTATTGTTATTGCCTTGCTTGTATACTCATTTTTTTATAGAACACAACTACGGTCACCATTCAAAGGTAGCAACTCCAGAAGATCCTGCTTCGGCTCGCTACAATCAAACTTTATATGCGTTTTACTGGCAGTCTGTTTTGGGTCAATACTGGAGCGCTTGGGGTCTTCAAAAAAAATTGCTTCGAAATGCAGGACGTTCTTTTTTATCGTTCAAAAACAACGTGCTTTGGGGAGCTGTGGCACAAATTGCCTATATACTTCTTATCTTCTTTGTTTTTAATGAATTTGTGGCAATGTTGGCTGTTGTAATTGGAGTTATTTCATTTTTAATGTTGGAAAGCATCAACTACATAGAGCATTATGGGTTGAGGCGAAAAAAAACGGACTCTGGGCGTTATGAAAAAACACAAGACAAACATTCTTGGAACTCTGATCATGTAATCGGCAGAATCATTTTATATGAACTCACCCGACACAGTGATCACCATTTCAAAACTTCGAAGAAATACCCAGAGTTAAACTATTACGAAACCAGTCCGCAGCTTCCTTTCGGATATCCAACCTCTATACTGTTGGCGTTAATACCTCCTCTTTGGTTTCGAATTGTCAACCCTCACGTACCAGATTCAATGAAAAACGGCTTTTAAAGGTTCCAATTCATTTTCTGGATTATCTTTGCATCATAAATAAAAACTATGACTCAAGCTGTTCGCGTTCGTTTTGCTCCTAGCCCAACAGGACCTCTTCATATTGGTGGGCTTAGAACCGCATTGTATAATTATTTATTTGCTAAAAAACACGGAGGTGATTTCATTTTACGCATAGAAGATACCGATCAAAATCGTTTTGTTCCTGGAGCTGAAGAATATATTATCGAGGCTTTAAAATGGTGCAACATTCCTTTTGATGAAGGTCCTGGAACAGAAAATAAAAAAGGTCCGTACAAACAAAGCGAACGAAAAGAACTTTATAAAAATGCCGTTCATTCGCTCATCGAAAAAGGACGTGCATATTACGCCTTTGACGCTTCAGAATCTTTAGAAAAGCACCGTGTTTCTCACGAAGAAAAAGGAAAAACATTTATATACAATTGGCACAATCGGTTAAAACTAGAAAACTCCTTGTCGATGTCTAAAGAAGAGGTGAAAATTCGAATTGAAAACGGAGACCGCTATGTAATTCGCTTTTTGATGGTAGAAGACGGAACGATTGAAAACTTTATAAATTCAACCGATTTAATCCGGGGTAACATTCGAGTTGATTTGAATTTGTTGGATGACAAAATTTTGTTCAAGAGCGACGGCTTACCCACATACCATTTGGCAAATGTTGTGGACGATCATCTAATGGAAATTTCACACGTTATTCGTGGCGAAGAATGGTTGCCATCTTTGGCGCTTCATCACCAACTGTACAGAGCTTTTGGGTGGACGCCCCCTCAATTTGCGCATTTACCGCTGTTATTAAAACCTACCGGAAAGGGGAAGCTTTCCAAAAGAGACGGAGATAAATTAGGTTTTCCTGTCTTTCCTTTTAACTGGAAAGACCCCGAAACAGGAAAAGTATCTCCTGGCTATAAAGAGGCAGGGTATATCCCCGAGGGTTTGGTGAATTTTTTAGCCTTGTTAGGGTGGAACCCAGGAACGGGACAAGAAATAATGCAATTGAACGAATTGATCGAATTGTTTTCGATCGAACAAGTACATAAGTCTGGCGCACGATTTGACCCAGAGAAAAACAAATGGTTCAATCAACAACATTTACAGCAAATACACGAATCTGTGTTGGAAACGCAATTGATAAAAGATGCTTTATCGAATGATATTGTTGTTTTGCCCCAGGAGGCCCAAAAGGTTGTGGGTTTGATAAAAGAACGCGCTTCGTTGCTAACAGAACTTTGGGGTTTGGCGGCTTACTTTTTTAAAGACCCTGAAGAATACAACCCAAAAGCAGTTCACAAACAATGGAAAGAAGAAACTCCCGAAATTCTAACTAAGTTTTGCGCGTTTATGAACACAGCATCGTTGTCAGAAGCAAGTGGTTTTCAAACTGAATTTAAAACATGGATTTCTGAGGAATCTCTATCTTTTGGACAAATTATGGCACCCTTGCGTTTGTGTTTAGTAGGAGAATTGTCTGGAGCTGATTTGTTTGAAATTATATGCTTTTTAGGCCGAGATATTGTAACCTCTCGCATCCAAAAAGCTCTTGAAAAACTTTGATGTTTTTTTTGTAACTTTGAGATTCACTTAAATTCTATTCCTTATGTCTTTTACTTTTTATGCAATTATTGTCCTTATTGCGTTTGTTTTTATCAGTTCGTTTTTTGTTGTAAAACAACAAACGGCAGCTTTAATTGAACGATTTGGTCGTTTTGTCAGTGTTCGCCACTCCGGCTTACAAATCAAAATTCCAGTAATTGATCGCATTGCAGGAAGATTGAGTTTAAAAATTCAACAATTGGACGTTATCGTTGAAACCAAAACCAAAGACGATGTGTTTGTTAAGCTAAAAGTTTCGGTTCAGTTCAAGGTAATTAGAGATAAAGTTTACGACGCTTTTTATAAACTCGACTATCCGCATGATCAAATTACCTCTTATGTGTTTGATGTCGTTCGTGCTGAAGTTCCTAAAATGAAATTGGACGATGTCTTTGAAAAAAAAGACGATATTGCTATTGCTGTAAAAACAGAATTGAACGAGGCCATGTTGAATTACGGATATGACATCATCAAAACACTCGTCACCGATATTGATCCCGACCAGCAAGTTAAAAGTGCAATGAACCGAATCAATGCTTCGGAACGAGAAAAGGTAGCGGCTCAATACGAAGGAGACGCAGCTCGTATTCTTATTGTTGAAAAAGCAAAAGCAGAAGCTGAAAGCAAAAGACTTCAAGGGCAGGGTATTGCAGATCAACGTCGAGAAATTGCTAGAGGGCTTGAAGAGTCTGTTGAGGTTCTTAATAAGGTGGGGATCAACTCACAAGAAGCTTCTGCATTAATTGTGGTAACGCAACACTACGATACCTTACAGTCGATAGGAGAACATGTAAATAGCAACTTGATTCTGTTGCCTAATTCACCCCAGGCTGGGTCGGATATGCTCAACAATATGGTCGCTTCGTTTACTGCGAGCAACCAAATCGGAGAAGCTATGAAAAAAGCGGAGAAAAAGAAAAACGGAGAAAACTAGTTGTTTTTCTTAGCCCAAGTATCGCGCAATCCCACTGTTTTGTTAAAAACCAATTTACCCGACTTCGTGTCTGAGTCAGTAATGTAGTATCCCAAACGTTGAAACTGAAAACGAACTCCTGGTGCTGTGTTTTGTAAACTTGGCTCTACCCAACCCTCTTTAGTAGAAAATGATTCTGGATTGATGTGATCCATAAAATCAACCTCTTTGTCTGCGTCTGGGGAAGGGTGTAAAAACAAGCGGTCATAAGTCCGGATTTCGGCTGAAATTGCGTGTTTGGCTGAAACCCAATGAAGGGTTCCTTTTACCTTGCGCTGACTAGCCTCAGAGCCGCTTCCACTTTTACTATCCTTATCGAAAGTACAGTGAATTTCTGTGATGTTTCCCTGGGTGTCTTTTACAACAGATTCGCCTTTAATAATATAAGCGTTTTTTAAACGAACCTCCTTGTCCAAAGTAAGTCGGAAGAATTTTCGGTTGGCCGATTCTTTAAAATCTTCCTGTTCAATATATAGTTCTCTTGAAAAAGGAACTTCGCGATTTCCAGCGGAAGGATCTTCGGGATTGTTTTCTGCAATTAAAATTTCTTCTTGATTATCTGGATAATTGGTAATCACTAGTTTGATTGGATCAAGAACGGCCATAACCCGCGGGGCTTTTTTGTTTAAGTCCTCACGAACGCAAAACTCCAACAACGAAGCGTCAATTACATTTTCTCTTTTTGAAACACCCGCCGCTTCGGCAAAATTTCTAAGAGATTCTGGGGTGTATCCTCTTCTTCTTAACCCAGAAATTGTTGGCATTCGAGGGTCGTCCCATCCTGTTACTACGTTCGATTCAATTAATCGTGCCAGTTTTCTTTTGCTTGTAACCGTATAACTAAGATTGAGTCGGGCAAACTCTCTTTGTTTGGGACGTAGTTGGCTGGGGTTGTGTAAATGATCTAAAAACCAATCGTACAAATCACGATGAGGTTTGAACTCTAATGAACACAAGGAGTGGGAAATTTGTTCTATATAATCCGATTCGCCATGCGTCCAATCATACATCGGGTAAATGCACCACTCGTTTCCTGTTCGGTGATGAGCTTTGTGTAAAATACGATACATCACTGGATCTCGCAAAAGCATATTGGGTGAACTCATATCGCCTTTGGCTCTCAACAAATACGTTCCTTCGGGGTGTTTGGCTGCTTTCATTTCGGCAAACAGTTGGATGTTTTCTTCTATAGATCGATTTCTAAAAGGGCTGTTTTTTCCTACTTGAGTTGGTGTTCCTTTTTGAATCGCAATGTCTTCTGAACTTTGTGAATCTACGTATGCGAATCCTTTTTCTATAAGCAATACGGCCCAATCATAAAGTTGTTGAAAATAATCAGAAGCATAACGTTCTTGATCCCATTTGTATCCCAACCATGTAATATCGTTTTTGATGGCATCCACAAATTGTTGTTCTTCTTTAGCGGGGTTGGTGTCGTCAAATCGAAGATTGACAGGTGCATTGTATGTTAGACCTAAACCAAAATTAACACAAATCGCTTTTACGTGTCCTATATGAAGAAAGCCGTTGGGTTCTGGGGGGAAACGAAAACGTAATTTATCTTGAGAAAGACCCCGTGTGAGATCTTCATCGATAATGTGTTCTATAAAATTTTTAGCCTTTTTTTCTTCTGACATTTTTGTTGATTGATAATTGCAAAGTTAAACAAAAACAGATGCTCTCGTTGGGTTTATTGTATCTTTGTAAAAAATTATAATGGGGACTATTTATTTAGAAAACATACAGTTGTTTTCGCATCACGGATGTTTGGAAGAAGAAACGGTTATTGGGAGTGATTATCGTGTTGATTTGTGGATTGATAGCTCGCTTGAAAAAGCCTCTAAAAGCGATGCGTTGGAAGACACCGTAGATTATGTATATCTAAATCGAGTTGTGGAAGAAGAGATGGCGATTGCTTCCAAATTATTGGAACATGTTGGACAACGAATTATAAGTAGGATTTTTTCGGAATCTCTAATGGTGCAGAAGATTAAAATTTCCATTGCAAAAGTCAATCCGCCAATTGGGGGTCATGTAGCCTCCGTTTCTGTGATCATGAAACAAGTTCGGGAAGAATAGGTAAAAGTTTTAAAAAGTATTACTTTTGTCTTGAAATTGGCACCGTGGCCGAGTGGCTAGGCAGAGCTCTGCAAAAGCTTGTACAGCGGTTCGAATCCGCTCGGTGCCTCTTATTTTTTCTCTATTCGTATTTCTTCTATTACACTTTGTAGCTTCTCTTTTTCTTCAGGAAAAAAGCCTTGAAAAATCAACACCAAACCACAAATAAACAAAAAGGTGTTCACCACTTGTTTGATGTTGAATATTAGTGTTGGTGTTAGTTTGTGTTTGAGTTGTTTTGCTATGGCGATTTTAACGAGGTCTATTAAAAAATAAACCGAAAGAACCGTTATAAAAAAGGTGGTTATTCTAACAGAGTTCATTTCCAATTTTGGAGCTACTAGTAAAATAATTCCTAACCAAAACAATAATACGCCAATATTAATAAGGTTGAGAAAAAAACCTTTTAAAACTTGGGCTAAATAGTTGGTTTTATTGATTGATTCCGTACTGTTTTGCTGAGGCTCTTTCTTTCTTTCTTTGATTGTTTGTATAAAAGATATACATCCGTATGAAGCTAGTAATACCCCCCCGAAAGCTAACCACGAAGGATCGTCTTTTATTTTATTAAGCAATTGACTCGTGCTAAAATAAGCAAGGATAATAAAAACAATATCAGCAAGGATAACACCTAAATTAAAAAAAATAGCGGATCGTATTCCTTTGGTAATACTTGTTTCTAATAAAACGAAAAAGACAGGGCCTAATGTAAAAGAGAGAAAAAAACCAACGGGAAGTGCTGTCCAAAAATCATTCATTATACTTATTCAAGTTCTATGACGCTTCCTCCAAGGAAAACCGTTTTGTTGAGTTGTTGTGGCTTTCCGTATACCCTTACAATTCCTCCTGCTCTAACCGTTGCTTGTACAACTTTACTGGCGTTTATATAAGCGTTACCACCCGCATTGATTGATACTGAGGTTTGTTCTGTTAACAGTTCTTTGGTTTTTGCTGTGGCCCCTGTTGATACTATTAAATCTTGATTGGTCGCTGCTCCTTTTAGGGTTACTATTCCTCCTGTTACAACGGATGCATCTACTTTTTCTACGTCTAATATGAGATCTATTTCGGCTCCTTCTTTTGCTTCTAGTTCTATAAGAGGTTGCAACAATGCGTCTTTAGAAGAAACGAATGACCCTTCTTTTGCCTCAATTTTTCCAATCGTTTCTGAATAAAACAATTCTATGGTGGTATTGAATCCGCTTAAAATTCGCTTTGTTTTCATGCGTAATTTTAGGCGCTTACCTTTATTTATTACTACAACATCTTCTATGTGTTTGCCTGAAATAATAATTTTATTTTCATCTGATGGAATTAGTGTTACTTGAATTCCATCTTTTACTTTTAATTCATCAAATTCTCCTATTGCCATTTCTTTTTCTTGGGCAATAACAAGTATTGAAAATAAAAAAATGAATAAATTCTTCATCATTGTGATTTTTACTTTTATTTTTTTCCTATCAATTCTAAATCAATATGGCGTTTTAGTAAGTCTGTTTTTTTAACTTTTACTTCAACCTCTTCGCCTAGTTGGTACGTTTCTTTGGTTTTTCTTCCTACAAAAGTATATTCTTTCTCATCAAAAATAAAGAAATCGTTGGGAATATCTTGAACCCTAATCATTCCTTCGCATTTATTGTCGATAATTTCTACATACATTCCTCTGTCTGTAACGCCAGAAATTACTCCTGTAAACAGACGATCAATATGTTGTGACATATATTTGACTTGCATGTATTTGATTGAGTTTCTTTCGGCTTTTGTAGCAACTTGTTCCATGAAAGAAGTGTGTTTACATATTTCTTCCAGCGGGGTTTTTGTTGTCGGTTGTTCGTTTTTTAAATATGTTTGCAACAATCGATGAACCATTACATCAGGATAACGACGAATGGGAGAGGTAAAATGTGTATAATATTCAAATGCCAAACCGTAATGACCTATGTTTTGTGTTGTATATTCTGCCTTACTCATGGTTCGAATGGTTAAGGTGTCTACTAGGTTTTGTTCTTTTTTTCCTTGTACTTCATACAATAGTTTATTCAGAGAACTCGAAATATTTTTGGGAGAGGTAAAATTCAGTTTGTGTCCAAATTTACTAACAACTTGTTGAAGTTGTGCTAATTTTTCAACATTAGGTTCATCATGGACTCTGTAAATGAATTTTTTTACAGGTTGGTGTTTTCCTATAAATTCTGCTACTTTTTTGTTTGCTAATAGCATGAATTCCTCAATCATTTTATTTGCTTCTTTTGCTTCTTTAAAAAAAACATTGGATGGGTTGCTTTCTGTATCAAGATTGAATTTTACTTCTATTTTATCAAATGATATAGCTCCCGATTTCATTCGTTTCTTTCGCATTTTCTTTGCCATTTCATTCATGGTACAAATAGCATCAACAAGAGGTTTAGAAATGGAATAGGATTGGTTGGTTAATGAAATTTCTTGGGGTATGTTTTGAGATTGTGTTTCTATAATGTATTGAGCCTCTTCATAAGCCAACCGTTGATCCGATAAAATCACGGTTCTTCCAAACCATTGATTTTTAATTTCATTTTCTTTATTAATGGTAAAAACTGCAGAAAAAGTATATTTTTCTTCGTTGGGCCTTAAAGAACAAGCTTGGTTGGAAAGTATTTCTGGAAGCATGGGCACCACTCGGTCTACTAAATATACAGATGTGGCTCTTTTATAAGCTTCCTCATCCAAAATACCTCCTTTTTCAATATAATGAGAAACATCGGCAATATGAATACCTATTTCATAATCACCATTTTCAATAATCTTATATGATAAAGCATCGTCAAAGTCCTTCGCATCTTTTGGATCAATAGTAAATGTTAATACATCTCTAAAGTCACGTCGTTTTTTAATTTCTGTAGGTTGTATGGAAGTATCTATATCATTTGCTGCTCTCAATACTTGTTCAGAAAATTCATAAGGCAAGCCAAATTCTTCCAATATTCCATGAATCTCAGCTTGGTGAGATCCTGGTGTGCCTAGAATTTTAACTATTTTTGCTTGTGGTGATTTTGTTGGATCATCCCATTTTTCTAGCTCTATAACTACTTTTTCTCCTTGTTTTTCTGGATCTATTTTTGGATTACTTATAAAAAAATCGGGGTAATTATTTCCATTGCCTACTATAACAAAGGCAGTATTGTTATGTAATTGAAGAACTCCAACAAACCGTGTTTTGTTTCTTTTTAAGACCGCTACTATTTCTGCTTGTGGTTTTTTTTTCCCTTTGGTTTTGTATATACGAAACGAAACGGTATCTCCGTTAAATGCTGTAGTTAGTTGTTTTTTTTCTATGAAAATATCATCATCCAATTCCTCAGAAACCAAATAAGCATTTCCATTTTGAGTCACATCTAATGTTCCTTCAAAAAGTAATGGTTTTGTAATGAGCGAAAATTTTCCTCTATCGGTTTCTTTTAATTCTTTTTGATTGGTTAGTTTTTGCAGTGTTTTTATTATTTGATTTCTTCCGCTAGGGTCTGTAATTCCTAAAGAAGCTGCAACTTGTTTGTAGTTTAAGGCATTATTAGGTTGATTTAAAAAAAATTCTTTAATTTTTTTTTCTATACTCTCCCCTTTTGTTCTGTTCTTTTTCTTTTTTCTTGTCATATTCTAAATTCGCTACGAAGTTAGTTTTATTTTACGAATAGCTTCTTTTTATCTTTTTTTAATCTATTAACAGTATCATTCTTTTTTTAATTTAAAATTTAAAAATAATAGGTATTATTATTGTTTGTTGATAGTAGTGAAAACTTTTTTTTATTCATTTTTTTATATAGATATTAAAAATATATACCCATTTATAAACATCATTTTTTAAATTTAAAAAACTGAAAATCAATATTATATATTATTTATAAAGAGTTGTTTATAATTCCATTTGTTTATTATTTTTTCTCATTTTACTCATTTTTTTTGTTGATAACCAAAGGGATTGCGTTCAAAAAAAAGCAATAAAAAAAAATAAAAAACAATGATTTTTAACTTCTTTTTTTCAAAGGAATATTTATTTATTTTTTCGTTTTTTATTTATCAAATACTTTACCTTTTTATTAACAATTTTACTTTACAAAAAACAATTGATAATGAGTTATTTAAAAAAACAATAAACAACCTTATTAAAAAGTACTTTATTACCTTTGTAAGTATAATAAAAAATCAATGAAAATAGCAATAGGCTGTGACCACGCAGGACCGGAATACAAAAAAGAAATTAGCAAACTTCTTCAACAAAAAGGGATTGAAGTTGTTAATTATGGAACAGACAGTTTCGATAGTGTAGATTATCCAGATTTTATTCATCCAACAGCAAAAGCGGTTAATGAAAATCAAGTTGATAAAGGAATTATTATTTGCGGTAGCGGTAATGGAGCAAATATGACAGCAAACAAATACCAAAACGTTCGTTCTGCATTGTGCTGGAACAAAGAAATTGTCTTCCTTGCTCGCAGTCATAACAACTCTAATATTTTAAGTATCCCCGCACGTTTTGTTTCTTTACCGCAAGCAATTGAAATGGTGGTCACTTTTTTAGAAACTCCTTTTGAAGGCGGAAGGCATTCACAGCGTATAAATAAAATTCCCAAAATCCTATAAAATGGGAACACATCACCATCATGGAGGAAATAAATTATTAATTTCAATAGTTCTTAATATATTTATTACAACCCTTCAAGCGATTGGTGGATTTGTTTCGGGAAGCCTTGCTTTATTAAGCGATGCACTTCATAATTTTACCGATGTTCTTTCTTTGATCATTAGCTATATTGCACAAAAGTTAACCAAGAAAAAAGCGACTCCCCAAAGGACTTTTGGCTACAAACGCGCAGAAATTTTAGCCGCTTTTATCAATGCATTATCTTTAATTGTTATTGCTTTATTTCTTACAATAGAAGCTATTGAACGACTGCAACACCAACCCAAAATAGACTCTGACTTAGTTATAGCTCTTTCCCTTTTTGCCATTATTGGCAATGGTATTAGTGTTATTTTACTTGAAAAAGAGAGTAAGGAAAATATTAACATAAAGTCAGCTTATATTCATTTGTTATCAGATATGATGGCGTCGGTTGCTGTATTAATTGGTGGCATTGTAATGAAATATGTTGGTTTGTTTTGGATCGATGGGGTATTAACCATTCTCATTGCTGCATATTTGATAGCAATCAGCCTACAAATCCTAAAAAAATCAACTGAAATATTGATGTTGTTTACACCCAAAAACCTCTCACTAGAAGAAATAGCCTCCCAGCTATTGCAAAAAATCAAGGATATAAAAAACATTCATCATTTACACATTTGGCAAATCAACGAAACAGAGTTGCATTTAGAAGCCCATGTAGATTTTAAAGAAAACATTTCCCTTTCTGTTTTTCACCAAACTCTTCAAAAAATGGAAGCGTATCTAAAAACCAACTATCAAATAAACCACATAAACATCCAACCAGAATTTGAGAGGTGCAATGAAAAGTAATTAATAATTCAAGACTAATGATAGTTTGGAAACTAAAATCATGGGAAGAAATAAGCAAAGCGGAGTTGTATAATATTCTCTCGTTGCGTTCGGAGGTATTCGTTGTTGAACAAACTTGTATTTACCAAGACATTGATCATAAAGACCCAAAAGCACATCACGTTTTAGGGGTTCTTAACAACCAAATAGTAGCCTATTCTAGAATTTTTAACGAAGGAGATTATTTTAAGGAAGCCAGTTTTGGAAGAGCTGTTACTTCTCAAAAAGTAAGAGGAACAGGAGTTGGTCATCAATTGGTTAAAGAAACACTTCTAAAAATGGAACAACTATATCCTAAATTGTCCATTAAAATATCTGCACAAGCGCATTTACAAGGTTTTTATAACCAACACGGTTTTATTACCGAAGGCGCCCCTTACCTAGAAGACGACATTCCTCATGTTGCAATGTATATTAGGAAACAATAGCGCTCCATTTTTTGAGAAGCACTTCCATAGCTTTGGCTAATTTTTCTTCATCAGCCATTTTTTTAGATGTGTAAATAAAAAAACCGTACCCACAAAAGCCGCCCACTAAAAAACCGTTTTTTTCCAAGCGATACACTTCTCTCAACTTTCTTTTTAAGCGGTTTCTTTCTGTTGCTAACTTTATGTTTCGCTTAGGCACAGAAAACCCCACCTCCAAAGAAGAAACCTCTTTTTCATCTCCTTTCATATATACAAACCGGAGAGGAAAAGAGGAAATAGAAGCCCCTTCTGAAAACAATAAATCAATTGTTTTCTTTTTTCGAAGGATGTCTTTTTTGGACAGCTTAAAATTCATTCTATTTTTACAAAATTATTTTCCAAAACAACATCGGCCATTAAACCCGAAGGATCTATTGTTACAGAAGAAATGGAGCTTTTATCTTTTGATATTTCAAACGAGTAAGCGGGGTTTCCCCAAAACCAATCTTTCAATACGGTGCGCTTTATGGACGGATAAGGATTTTCTTTTTCTCCCAACATCATTTGCAAAGGAATGTAAAAGCTCTCTTGTGAACCGTCTTTATAGACCACCAAAATATCAATAGGCATAGGCATTAACCCAATGCGCTTTAAAGAAACGAGAGTTTTTGTTTCCTTTGCTTCTACTTCTAAGGAATAATCAATCGTGTTTGTTGTTTGCGTCCAGTCGGTAAGATACCAACCCAATTGAAAACCAGAAACTTTTTCTGCGGTTCGTTTAATATCGTTTGGGGTTGGGTGAGTAAACTTAAAATCCTCGTAATATTTTCTTACCGTTTCCATCATCTTATCCATTCCTATTATATATCCAAGCTGCGCTAAAAAAACGGCACCCTTACTATACGCTGACGCGCCATAAGCGCCGTTATATTGATACCGATCTGCTTGAGTGCTTTGAGGTTGTTCTTTTCCAGAACTTGCAAGATAACGGTAGCTTGTATAGCTATCTTCCCAAGGGTTTGGCTTTTTAATATTTAAAAGGTCATTTTCAATGATGGTAGAAATAAACGTTGTGAATCCCTCGTCCATCCATTCGTGTTTAGCTTCGTTGGTTGCTAAGAGATGCTGAAACCAAGCATGCGCCATTTCGTGTGCCGTCACCCCCAACAAACTAGGATAAGATCGATTTCCTGTGATAAGCGTACACATTGCATACTCCATTCCGCCATCACCCCCCTGAATAATAGAGTATTGTTTCCAAGGATAATCACCAATATTTTTATTAAAAAAGTCCATCAACACAACAGAGTCTTCTTGCAACTTTTTCCAATTTTCTTTTCTTTTTTCATCATCGTTATAAAGAAAATGAAGGCGAACACCATTAGGCCCTTCCACGATGTCGTGCACAAAATCAGGATCAGCCGCCCAAGCAAAATCATGCACTTTGGGCGCATAAAAATCCCACCGCAGTTTATCGCCTTTGGGGAGTTTCAAGTCCTCATTAGAGTTTTCATATCCATGCCCAATCTCTTGAGGATTTTGTAGATATCCCGTTCCTCCAACCACATATTTTTTATCCAAAGTCAAGGAGACACGATAATTTCCCCAAACGCCATGAAATTCTCGCCCAACGTATGGATAGGTATGCCACCCTTCATGATCGTATTCTGCCATTTTTGGAAACCATTGTGTCATAGACAAGGAAACACCCTCTTTATTGTCCCGACCGCTTCTGCGAATTTGTTTTGGAATTTGTCCTTCAAAACACATAGATAAAGTGGTGCTTTCTCCTGGCAACAAAGGTTCAGAAAGATCAACAACAGCCAAAGTTCCTTCTTCTTCGTAAGTCAAAGGTTGATTGTTTTGACTTAACGAAACAATATGGAGCCTTCCGATTTCATTTTCTTTTAAGCCGAGTATTCGATCCCCCACCCTTTTATCGGGATCGGCAATTGTTCGCGAACGAATATCCATTTGACTTCCTGGCTGAAAAGCATTGAAATAAAGATGATAATATACTTTTTTCAATACATCAGGAGAATGATTTGTATAAACCAACTCTTGAGTTCCCCAATACTTAAACGAAGTAACATCTACTTCAACATCCATTGTATAATCAACGTGTTGTTGCCAATAGTCAGGATTCGGGTGTTGAGTGAAAGAGATATTATATCCAAATAGCACAACGAAAAAAAAGATAAGGAACTTCATACTCTTATTTTTTTGAGGCTAAAACAATAGCGTTATACGCATTGACCATGCCGCCCGATTGACTGATTGAGCTAAACAAGACAGCTTCTCCGCTTTCTCCCACGACTACTGATTTTTTAATAGGAAGTCCAGAATTCATAAGAATCGTTTTTACTTCTGCGGCAGTCAATTTAGGATAATATGAACGCACTAGTGCAGCCACCCCCGACACAGCAGGAGCCGCCATTGATGTACCGCTTGCAAATTCATATTTATTATTAGGATTGCACGACCAAATATCACTTCCTGGAGCAAAAACATCGACATTTTCTTTTCCATAATTGGAAAAAGAAGAAACCATTTCACCACCATATTCAGGGGCCAAAGCACCGACAGTTAAGAATGTATTGGAAATTGTTACTCCATCCAACTGATCATTGGGATAAACGGGATTTTCTTCCAAATCAATATTTTTAGAGTCGTTTCCTGCGGCATTGACAATCAACACATCGTTTTTGGCGGCGTACTGAATAGCTTCTGCAACCCATTCTTTTTGGGGAGAATATCCTTTGCCAAAACTGGTGTTGATAATTTTAGCACCGTTATCAACAGCATAACGGATTGCCAATGCTACGTCTTTGTCGTATTCATCTCCATTCGGAACAGCACGAATGGCCATAATTGACACGTTGTTAGCAACACCATCAATACCAATCCCGTTGTTTCGTTTGGCAGCTATAATTCCCGCAACATGCGTTCCGTGATCCGCTTCGTCTTTATCAGGACCAATCACATTGCCGTTCCCATAATCGGTGTCCGTAAGATCATTCGGATTGTCTCCCAAAATGGCACGATCGTCAAACTCTAAATTAAAATGATAATCAACCTGATCCGTTAAATATTTTTTATAATCCAACGCGCCCTCCAAGTCTAAGTCGTTTGCTATTAAAAACATTAACAAGCCTTTGGCTTCATTTACTTCGGAATCATCACTTTGAATAGTACTTAAGTCTTGTTCCGTAAAAGCGTCTTTTTTCAAATAATCTTTAATTGTTTTTTCTGCCTTTGGAATCGCATTAACAATAAAATCGACTTGTTTTTTTTGAGCACTAGCCTGTGAAAGTTTGCGTTCTCTTTCGGCTTTTGCTTTTTGATATTCTTCAGAACCATCATCTCCTTTTTTCAAAATTCGTGTAAGTTCAAATGTCGCTCCCGTCATATCGCCAATAAAATTCCAACCGTGAATATCGTCTATATATCCGTTTTGATCATCGTCTTTACCGTTGTTGGGAATTTCGTCGCTGTTGGCCCAAATTACATCACGCAAATCTTCATGATCGATATCAATTCCAGAATCAATAACAGCGACAATTACCTTCGCTCCTTTTTTGTCCTGAAGCAATTCGGCATACGCCTTTTCAACACTCATTCCTGGAATGGTATCTTTGATAAGGTCTTTGTGGCTCCATTGCTTTTTTTCGTCCTCTTCCAAAGGAATAATTTTTAAAGGAATGGAATCAATATTTTCTAAAGGGGTGCTAACCAGGGCAGTGCTTCCACAGCCGACCATTAAAAACGACACTAGTAGCGAAACAATAAACAGGTTTTTACTCATGATACATAGGGTTTAATTAAAGATTTCTTCAAAGGTAAATGATTGATGCAAACGAACCCCTTTTTCTGTGTTTTTTACAGTAATTATAGGATTGTATGCGTCGTGTTCCAAAAACAAGTAATATTCATTATCCGCAGCCTCTTTCAAAAAACGTTCTTTTTCTGTCATTGAAATTAGCGGACGTGTATCGTATCCCATAATATAGGGAACGGGAATGTGGCCTGCAGTTGGAATAAGATCTGCAGCAAACACCAAAGTTTTGTTATGATAACGAATATGAGGGATCATTTGTTTGTCGGTATGTCCGTCAACAAATAATACACCAAAGCCCAACTCGGATTTATCAAGGAAAGGACTCGCCGTTTTTTCAATAAAAGACAATTGTCCAGAAGCCTCGATAGGCTTTAGATTTTCGGACAAAAACGAGGCTTTTTCTCGCGGATTAGGTTGAGTGGCCCACAACCAATGCTCTTCATTGGTCCAATAGGTTGCGTTTTTAAAGACCGTATTATAGCCCGATCGATTCGCATTCCACTCTACTCCGCCACCGCAATGATCAAAATGCAAATGGGTCATAAAGACATCCGTAATATCGTCTCTATGAAAACCAGCGTTGGTGATGGACTGTTCCAAATCGTCTTTCCCCCAAGGCTTGTAGTGACTAAAAAATTTATCAGATTGCTTATTGCCCATACCGGTGTCGATTAAAATCAATCGATTTCCGTCCTCAATCAATAAACAACGAGCGCCTATATCAATCAAGTTGTCTTGATCAGCAGGATTGGTTCGTGACCACAAACTTTTAGGAACCACACCAAACATAGCACCGCCGTCGAGTTTAAATTTTCCAGCTTCGATAGGATAACATTTCATGGAATGAATTTATCATGCAAATTAATCAAAAAGGTTAACATTTGCTTTAAACAACAAACTAACTAAATTATTTCTATTTTTATACTTTACAAAAATAAATGAGAATCTGTTGAAAAAATTAAATCGCAGCTTGACCCTTTCTTCTGTCATTGCAATTAGTATAGGCGGAATGTTAGGAAGTGGAATTTTTGTGCTTCCAGGATTGGCAGCGGCAAAGACAGGCCCGTCAGTATGGTTGGCATACCTATTGGCAGCGGTATGTGTTCTTCCAGCAGCGATTTCAAAATCGGAATTGGCCACAGCGATGCCTTCATCGGGAGGCGCATATGTTTATATAGAGCGCGCTTTTGGGCCTTTGTTTGGAACAATATCTGGAATTGGCCTTTGGCTATCTATTTTACTCAAAAGCTCATTTGCTTTGGTCGGCTTTGGCGCATATTTATCCGTTCTTGTTAATATTGACACTGCTGTAACCAAATATGTAGCACTCATTTCGTTAGTCGGCATCCTTTTTCTTAATGTTTTTGGAGTCAAAAAAGTAGGGAAAGTTCAAACCGTTGTGGTTACTATAAGTATTGTAGGGCTTGCGTTTTTAACGCTATTTGCTCTTCCCAAAGCTACAGTAGACAGCGCCGTTCCGTTCTTGATAGATGATCAAACAGGATTGATAGCAACGATAGCGTTTGTTTATTTGTCCTATGCAGGAGTTACCAAGGTAGCTGCGATAGCGGGAGAAATTAAAAATCCCAGCCGAAACCTTCCTATTGCTATGATAGCCTCGTTGTTTTTGACCGCGACCATTTATGTTTTTGTTGCCTATGCGCTTGTGCACAATTTACCATTAGAATCTTTGCAAACAGACATTCATCCTATATACACACTTGCCGAAAGTATAGGAGGACAAATAGCAGGTTACATAGCTGCCGTTATAGGGGTCCTTACTTTGATCTCTGGAGCAAACTCTGGAGTTTTAGCGTCTTCAAGATTTCCCTTTGCCATGGCAAGAGATAAACTTTTACCCAAATTTTTATCAAAAATTCACCCAAAGCACATGACTCCCGTTATCACAATAGTACTTACCTGTGTGATCATGGCGATGGTGATTTTATTTTTAGATGTTGTTAAAATAGCCAAACTAGCCAGTGCATTTTTAGTGCTCATTTTTATTTCTATGAATGTGGCAGTTATTATATTAAGAGAAACCTCAGCACAGTGGTATCAACCCACCTACAAATCACCATTGTATCCGCTTGTTCAAATATTTGGCTTGGTGAGCGGCATTGTTTTGCTTGTTTATTTAGGAATGTTGGCTCTTGTTTCGATCCTTTTAATAGTAGCCGTAGGCTATGTTATCTTTCTTTTTTTTGGTAAAAATGCTCTACGAACGGGAGTGTTAACAGATTATGGCCATCGTCCAGCGGTGTATTTGTTTTATAAAAAAGCCAAAACCCCTCAAGCCAAAATCCCTAAGCTTCCTAAAAAACGAAAATTAGACAACAATCTAATTTCAAAAGCTGGAGCCATAGTTCCTTTATTAGGCAACGAAACCTCTGTTGAGGCTCTTGTAGAAATGGCGGCAGCAATGAATAAGCGCAACAATATACAAGCGGTAAACATTACTGAGGTTCCCAATCAAACGTTTTTGGAAGCAATATCTGAACACACACCACGAACAATAGCTCTCGAAAGGCGTATCAAACGCTTGGCAGCCTCCAATCAATTGGACATTGATTTTGAAGCAGTAGTTACACACGAATTATCAAATACCATTCATGCGTTAAGCGACCAAACGCACTGCGATTGGCTTGTGATGGGGTGGAACGGTCGAGCGCACAACGGAATTTTGGTACGCAATCCTATAGGCTGGTTGCTAACCAATATCAATTCCGATTTTGCGCTGTTCAAAGACAATGGGGTGCGTCATTTTAGCAAAGTCTTGTTAGCGTTGCGACCCGGAAGAAAAGACAAAAATTTCATTGCCATTGCAGATCGTATTTGTCTTTTTTATGGCGCCACATTAACGCTATTACATGTTATTCCAGAAAAAACAGACGAAGAAGTTGCCCAAAAAATGAAAGCAAATTCACAAAGATTGCTCCAAAAAGCAACTGTGGAAAACGAAGTTAAAATAATTGTTAGTAACGACCCCGTAAAAACAGTTTCTGAAGAATCTTCGAGCTACGACCTATTGATTTTAGGAACTCCTGAAAAAGACAATTGGTTGAGCGTTCTTTTTGGTACAGGTAAAGACAAATTTACCGACAATTCAGAGTGCTCTGTACTTCGACTAACCATGAAGCCCAAGGCAAATTAGCAACCAACTATTGCTGATAGACTCGCACCCAATCAACATACATCTGTTTTGGGAACCCGGTTGTTTCATCGGGACGCCCCGAGTTTTTTCCGCCCACAGCAAGGTTCAATAAAATGAAAAAGGGTTGGTGAAACTCAGTAAATTCATCGCTTACAATTGGAGTTGCAGCGAATTGGTTTCCATCAACCCACCAAGTGAATTGTTCGGCATCCCAAATGAGTTCAAAAACATGAAAATCATCTTCAAAAATACCTTTGTCAAGTCGAAACTTTTTCGCCCCCATCATTTTATGTGCATTGTTCTTGTCGGCATAATGAATGTTTGCTTCCACAACCGCATTGTCCTTAGAACCGTAAAATTCTAAAATATCAATTTCTCCTGTTTCAGGCCATGGAGTGTCTCCACCGTTTTCATTAATATTGGCGCCCAACATCCAAAACGCGGGCCACATTCCATTTCCTTTAGGCAATCGTATACGTGCAGATATTTTTCCGTATTTCCACGCATGCTTGTTGGCGGTGTGCAACCGAGCCGATGTAAATTGATCCATTCCATAAGTGTCGCTTTCATGAATGGCTTTAATCACTAATTTTCCGTCTTCGACATAAGCGTTTTTGGGACTATCCGTATAGCGTTGCCATTCGTCATTAAAACGCCCTGCATTTTCCACCTGATAGCTCCAGTTGTCGCTGTTCAATGAATCACCTTCAAACTCATCGGACCAAACGAGCTTCCAAGTAGTTTCTGAATCCTTGGTTTTGGTAGCCTTGTTTTTTTTAGGACTGTTTACACACGATGCAATGATCAAAAATGTAGAAAGCACACACAGTTGTTGAATTGTTCTCATAGAATTGAAATTATAATTTATCGGTTTCTTTATTCTTTATATCAATTGTATCCATTGCGCCATACTTTGCTTGTTTTGCCTTCCATTTTTCACGTGCGTATTTTTGCATGTCAATGACGGTGTCTTTTTCATCAACAATCTCAAGACCCAACATGGTTTCAATAACATCTTCCATGGTAACTACGCCATCCATGCCGCCGTATTCGTCAACAATGAGCGCAATATGTTCTTTCTTTTCAAGCAATTTTTCCCACAAAGAAAAGAGCACTTTGGATGACGGAAAAACCAAGATATCTCTTTTGATATCTTTCAAAGTCAATCCCTGATTGTCTTCTGCCAAATTTTCAAACACTTCTTGTCGAAAAACATAGCCCGAAATATTTTCTTCATTTTCAGAGTAAACAGGAATTCTAGAAAATTTCAAATAATCCTTATTTTTTAAAAAATCATTTAAGGAAAGATTTTCGTCGGCAATAGCAACGACAACTCTAGGCGTCATGATGTCTGAAACTTTAATGTTTTTAAGTTTTAAAATGTTTTGAATTATTTTGTTTTCTTTATCTGAAAACAAACCCTCGTCAGCTCCAATACTCGCCAAGGCAGCAATTTCTTCCCTGCTGGTTGTTTGTTCTTCGGGATTGTTTGTAATTAGTTTAGTAATGACTGCCGAAACAACCACCAAAGGATATGAAATAACAACCATTCCCCGAATGGTATAATAACAAACAGCAGAAAGACTTTTCCAATATTGTGCTCCAATTGTTTTAGGAATGATTTCGGTGATTACTAAAATTAAAAGGGTTAGCACTGCCGAAACGATTCCAAACGAAGCCTGTCCAAAAACAGCCACTGCCTGAGCACCAACACCTGCAGCGCCAATGGTATGGGCGACAGTATTTAAGGATAAAATGGCTGAAAGCGGCTTGTCAATCGTTGTTTTGAACTCCAAAAACGGACCGGCCCATTTGTACCCATTTTCTTGTTGTATTTTCAAATACGATATCGGGGTTGAAAGCAGCACTGCCTCCATTATTGAGCACAGAAAAGAAACAAATAACGCTAAAAAAAGATAGGCAACTAATGCAACCATTTTTATTTCAAATATACAATTTTGATTTTTTTTTATTGGAAACAACTAGGAAGTTATCCTTAAAACAACCTTATTCATTGAGTTTAAGCACCGCCATAAAGGCTTCTTGTGGAATTTCTACGTTCCCAATTTGACGCATTTTCTTTTTCCCTTTTTTCTGTTTTTCCAACAATTTTCTTTTTCGAGAAATATCCCCACCGTAACATTTAGCAGTTACATCTTTTCGAAGCGCCTTAATTGTTTCGCGTGAAATGATTTTTGCACCGATTGCCGCCTGAATTGGAATGTCAAATTGTTGTCTTGGGATGAGTTTTCGGAGTTTTTCACACATTTTTTTACCAATTGTGTAGGCATTGTCTTTGTGAATCAACGCAGAAAGCGCATCAACCGAATTGCCATTCAACAACACATCTACTCGCACCAAGTGGGAAACACGCATTCCAATAGGTGAATAATCAAAAGAGGCATATCCTTTGGAAACTGTTTTTAGGCGGTCGTAAAAATCAAAAACTATTTCAGCCAAAGGCATATCAAAACTCAATTCAACGCGCTCGGTTGTTAAATAGGTTTGATTGGTAATTTGCCCTCGTTTTTCAATACACAAACTCATTACGTTGCCAACAAAATCAGATTTGGTAATAATAGAGGCTTTTATATAGGGTTCTTCAACATGATCTAACCCAGAAGGGTCAGGCAAATCCGAAGGATTATTAACCACGATGATTGTGTTCGGGTTTTTTCGTGTAAATGCATGATAGGATACGTTAGGAACGGTAGTTATAACCGACATATTGAACTCACGTTCCAAGCGTTCTTGGATGATTTCCAAGTGCAACATTCCTAGGAAACCACAGCGAAAGCCAAATCCCAACGCGGCCGAACTTTCTGGTTGAAAAACCAAAGATGCATCGTTGAGTTGCAATTTTTCCATGGAGTTGCGAAGCTCTTCAAAATCGTCGTTGTCAACAGGATAAATTCCAGCAAAAACCATTGGTTTTACATTTTCGAACCCATCAATTGGCTGGTCAGTTACGTTGGTTGAGTCGGTAATAGTATCACCTACTTTTACTTCTTTTGCTTCCTTAATGCCCGTTATGAGGTATCCGACATCGCCGGTTTTAATTTCTTTTTTAGGAGACTGTTGTAAATTGAGTGTACCCACCTCATCGGCTCCGTATGTTTTTCCAGTGGCCATGAATTGGATTTGCTGCCCTTTTCGCATAGAACCGTTAAAAATTCGAAAATAAGTTTCTACACCTCGAAACGGATTGTAAACCGAATCGAAAATCAATGCTTGAAGCGGTGCGTTAGGATCGCCTTTTGGAGGAGGGATCCGATGGATAATTGCCGCTAGTATTTCCTCTATTCCCAAGCCTGTTTTGGCAGACGCAGGAATTACCTCATCAATTTCACAGCCTAATAAATCGACGATATCGTCGGTTACTTCTTCGGGGTTGGCAGAAGGCAAATCGACTTTGTTTAATACGGGAATAATTTCCAAATCGTTTTCCAGTGCCAAATACAAATTTGAAATGGTTTGTGCCTGAATGCTTTGTGCGGCATCAACAATCAACAACGCCCCTTCGCAAGCTGCAATGGAACGCGAGACTTCGTACGAAAAATCGACATGACCGGGAGTGTCAATTAAGTTCAAAATATAATCGTCGCCCTCAAAGGAATATTCCATTTGAATGGCATGCGATTTAATGGTAATACCACGTTCTCGCTCCAAGTCCATATTGTCAAGAAGTTGGTCTTGTTTTTCGCGATCCGTTACCGAGCCAGTGAAGTCCAGCAGTCTGTCTGCCAAGGTACTTTTCCCGTGATCGATATGCGCAATAATACAAAAGTTGCGAATGTGCTTCATGAACCAATTTTCAAGTCACAAATATAAGTCATTTCATACCGCAAACCACTATGCGTTAAAAAGTTTACTTTTGCAAAGCAAAACAGAATTACAAAAAACACTTTGGTTAAAATTGGCAACATAGAATTGGGAAAATTTCCTTTGCTTTTAGCTCCGATGGAAGATGTAAGCGACCCTCCATTTCGAGCACTTTGTAAAGAGCAAGGCGCAGATGTGGTTTATACAGAGTTTATTTCCTCAGAAGGACTTATTCGAGATGCCGCCAAAAGTGTTATGAAGCTCGATATTTATGAAAAAGAACGCCCTGTAGGAATTCAAATTTTTGGCGCCAACTTAGACTCTATGCTGCAATCGGTAGAAATAGTCGAAGCTTCCCAACCGGACATTATCGATATTAATTTTGGATGTCCAGTTAAAAAAGTGGTTTCCAAAGGCGCTGGAGCAGGGATTTTAAAAGACATTGATTTGATGGTTTCCTTGACCAAAGCCATGGTTGAACACACACATTTACCTGTCACAATAAAAACTCGATTGGGCTGGGATCACGATTCGATTCGAATTGTAGAAGTTGCCGAACGTCTTCAGGATGTTGGCGCAAAAGCCATATCCATTCACGGACGTACCCGTGCACAAATGTATAAGGGTGATGCCGATTGGAAACCGATTGCTGAGGTAAAAAACAATTCCCGAATGCACATACCCGTATTTGGAAACGGCGATGTAAATTCTCCAGAAAAAGCCATGGAAATGCGTGATCAATACGGCTTGGATGGTGCAATGATTGGGCGCGCCTCTATAGGCAACCCCTGGTTTTTTAAGCAAGTAAAACATTATTTTGAAACAGGAGAACATATGGCGCCTCCAACCATGCAGCAACGACTGGAGGCTGCTCGAAGACATTTGCAAATGGCCATTGACTGGAAAGGCGAAAAATTAGGTGTTTTTGAAACCCGAAGACATTATACCAATTATTTTAAAGGAATTCCTGATTTCAAAGAATACCGACAACGGATGGTAACCAACGATCATTACCAAGATGTTTTTGCTGTTTTTGACGAGGTTGAAGAGAAATTTTTAGACTATCAATTTGTCTAAATCAAGACAGTAGATTTTTTCGAACGACTGAAGCCGCTGTTTTGGAAGCAAGAGCTCCCAAAAAAACAAAAGTGACCGCCACCAAACCTACATTCTTCCAATCCAAAATAACAGGATAAGGCAGCTGAGTTCCGGGAATTACAATCCACTCTCCGTATTGTTGAGCGCCAACAACAATCAAGCCCAAAACAAGTCCAATGCCTCCGCTAATGAGCGTCAATACAAATCCATGAAGAAAAAAAATGCGTCGAATTTTTTGAACAGGCGTTCCTAAGTTGTACAGCGTTTTTAAATGTGATTTTTTGTCGAGTACCGTCATTATCACCGAACCGACTACATTGAACAATGCAATGATAAGGATGAGCGTTAGGATTGAATAAATAGCAGCTACTTCGGTATTTAACATTTTGTAGAGCGCCTCATTGAGCTGCTCTTTGTTTTTGACAACCACGGCATTTCCAAAAATTTGATAAATGGCTGTCGTTAGCGTGGCTTCGTTATACGATTTCTCCAGTTTTAGGGAAATGAACGAAACATGATGAGCAGGAAGTTCCAATAGTTTTTGCGCAAAAGCGATGTCTGTGAAAACGAATTTTTTGTCCAGTTCTTCGCTAATTTGATAAATTCCTACAGGCATTACCGATTGAATGCGGAAGGGTTTTTGCAAGCTTAGCGCATTAGTTGCCCCTTTTTTGGGAACAACAATATCCAATGAATTTTCGAGATGAAAAAGACCGAGATTCAACGTATTGGCAATTCCATAGCCGACAACTGTTTGCTCGGAACCTTTTTCAAACCAACGTCCTAATGCCATTAAACTGTCTACTGAAACCACCTTGCTAAAATGCGTATCAACTCCGTTTAGGTAGGCATAGGTGTTTTTGTCTTTGTAATGCAGCAATACTCGTTCTTCAATGATGTTGGTATAAGCCACAACACTTTCTAATTGCTCCAATTCTACAAGCTGTGATTCATTGGCAGCAAAAGTTTTTCCTTTTGCAGCCACAATTTTAAGATCGGGATCGAAGGCAGTAGAAAAAGAAAGACCGAATGCTTTGAGTCCTGAAAAAACAGAAAGGATAATAAAAAAAGCAGCCACCGCCACAACCACTACAAATCCCGCGATTCGACTGATTAGATTGACCGCATGCAATCCGCTTTTGGCAAATAAAAATCGTTTGGCAATGTAGAGCGAAATACGCACAATTAGATTTTTTTTCTTTTATCGAGTAAAGAAGGGTCGTCAATGGGATTGTCTTCGCCTTTTAGGGAACGATCAATTTGATCGATATATTCCAACGACTCGTCCAAATAAAACGTTAGACTGGGCATTTTTCGAAGTTGGTTTTTGACACGAAGCGCCAAGGCATGTTTGATGAGCGGTCCGTTGGACTTAATGCCCTCCAACAATGCGGGTCCTTCGGAAGCGGGAAAAACACTGAGGTTTACACGCGCTATCGACAAATCAACCGTTACGTTAACCTTGGTAACAGAAATCATTAGGTTCTTAATGCCTTCATTGCGAAGGGATCCTTGAAGGATTTCTACCAAATCTTTTTGAAGAATGCCTCCTATTTTCTTTTGCCGATTACTTTCCATATCACAAAAGTAAGGAATATTCACAAGCCCTTGGAATATTGTAGTACACAATACAGAATATACATACGTTGGGAATACGGTTTTAATTTTTTTATTATCTTTAGCATGTAAACAAGACCCTAAATTGTCTACAAACATGAACAACCTACGACATCTTGCCGCTATACAACTCTATCGATACTGCTATTTCTTTCCGAATGCATGGGGCTATTTGTTGCCGACGTCCACTGCTGCATACAATCCATTTTTTGCAAAAAATAAAATCCCATTATACACAATAATACAAAGTCAATTTGCTGAAAAACAGCATTTTATAACGAATAGAAGCAATTACTTATAGCCAATGGTAGCAATCGTTTTTTACTTTTTCAAATACAATATTACGTTGAAATAATCAACAATAGCCTTATTGTTAGTCAAAATATCCGCACCAATTACACCATCTATTTTTTCCAGCCCCATATTTTCAATGGCTTTATTCACGTGGTCCTACTCACCTACTTCTGAAAATCCGCGAGGATTTTCAGTTTGGTGTGTACTTGCAAAGTTTAGTGCTAACCCACGCAACTACTCATAGCCGAACCATTACCTGCAAGCCAAAAAACACTTCGATTAACTCAGTTTTAATAAGATGGATTTAGAAATTAGAATTTGCAAACAAGATGATTTTCCATCAATATTTAAACTTTTGAAAACATTATGGGTAGACTTCGATTTAAATTTTGAACATCTTCAAACAGTATATTTTAAGGCGATACAATCTGAAAATCAAAAGCTAATCGTTGGAACTATAAAGGGTCAGATTGTGGGTTTTTGCTCTTTAACAATCAAAAACAACTTGTGGCTAGCTGGAAAACTTGGACATGTAGATGAAATAGAAGTCGATGAAAGTTTTCGTGGGCAAGGAATAGGTAAAAAGTTGATGAAAAGAATAACCGAAATAGCAAAAGAAAATAGTTGTAAAAGGATTGAACTTGATTCTGCATTTCATAGAAAGAATGCGCATGGTTTTTATAAATCTATTGGATATGAGATCAGAGCGTATTTATTTTCAAAAACACTAAATTAATGGGATTCGTAAAAACGTCTGATTACAACAACCGCTATAAGCAATAGCGGTTAAAATGATAAAACAAAATTTTAATCAAAAAAGCCGTATTTTCGCTTTCAGATGAAAGCACGAACACCCAACGAATCAAAAACCATTACTACCGACTTGGTCCTGCCAAGCGATACCAATCCGCTTAACAATTTGTTTGGTGGTGAATTGTTAGCCCGCATGGATCGTGTTGCCTGTATTGCCGCCGAGCGACATTCCAACAACATTGTTGTTACGGCTTCCATCAACCACGTTCATTTCAGCAAATCGGTTCCTTTAGGGAGTGTTTTGACCTTAGAAGCCAAAGTTTCTCGTGCCTTTAACACCTCTATGGAAGTTTTTATTGATGTATGGATGGAAGACCCTTTGTCTAAAACCTTAGAAAAGGTCAACGAAGCCATTTACACCTTTGTGGCGGTAGATGCCGCCGGAAAGCCCATTGCCGTTCCGCCATTGGTTCCCGAAACGCCATTGGAAAAAGAACGATATGAAGCCGCTTTGCGCAGAAAACAACTGAGTTTGGTGTTGGCAAAAAAATTAAGCCCTCAAAACGCAACCGAATTGAAAGCACTTTTTAATTAAAAACAAAAAAAACATGGAATGGTACATTAAAAATCGTTGGGTAATTTGGATAATTTTGGGCGTTTATTTTGCGTATCGCGTCCTCACTAGCCTGTAATTTTACCATTCTAACACTTTTAGCGACAAATCCGTGATTTTTCCAAAACAATGGATTCATCTTCAAAATTATATTGTTAAATTTACGGCAAAATTTTTACTATGGCTTTTGATATTGAAATGATCCAAAACGTATACGCAACAATGGCCGAACGTGTCGAAGCTGCAAAAGCGTTGGTTGGAAAACCACTCACTCTTTCTGAAAAAATCCTCTACTCGCATTTGTGGGAAAAAATGCCGTCCAAAAAATATACCCGCGGTGAAGACTATGTAGACTTTGCTCCTGATCGAATTGCCTGTCAAGATGCCACTGCTCAAATGGCTTTGTTGCAGTTTATGCAAGCCGGAAAAAACAAAGTGGCTGTTCCTACCACAGTGCATTGCGATCACTTGATCCAGGCCAAAGAAGGTGCTGCTGCTGACTTAAAGTCGGCAAATTCTAACAGCTCGGAAGTATTTAATTTCTTAGAATCTGTTTCCAACAAATACGGAATTGGATTTTGGAAACCGGGTGCTGGAATTATTCATCAAGTGGTTTTGGAAAACTACGCCTTCCCTGGAGGAATGATGATTGGAACCGACTCCCATACGGTTAATGCCGGAGGACTCGGGATGCTTGCTATCGGTGTTGGGGGTGCAGATGCCGTAGATGTAATGGCCGATATGGCTTGGGAATTGAAATTTCCGAAACTCATCGGAGTCAAATTAACCGGAAAACTCAACGGATGGACCGCACCTAAAGATGTTATTTTGAAGGTTGCAGGCATTCTTACCGTAAAAGGCGGTACCGGTGCGATTATAGAATATTTTGGAGAAGGTGCAAAATCCATGTCATGTACAGGAAAAGGAACCATCTGTAATATGGGTGCAGAAGTAGGGGCTACTACCTCCACTTTTGGATACGACGAATCCATGGAACGTTATTTACGATCAACCGATCGGGATGATGTTGCCGATGCTGCCAATCAAGTTAAAGAGTATTTGACTGCAGACCCTGAAGTGTATGAAAACCCTGAAAGTTATTTCGACCAAGTGATTGAAATTGATTTGGATACGCTTCGCCCGCACATCAATGGACCGTTTAGCCCCGATTTGGCAACGCCAGTGTCCGAAATGTCTGAAAAAGCGGCTACCAATGATTGGCCTTTGAAAGTCGATTGGGGATTGATTGGGTCGTGTACCAATTCTTCTTACGAAGACCTTTCAAGAGCGGCTTCGATAGCCAAACAAGCCGTGGATAAAAAACTCGAAACCAAAGCAGAATTTGGAATCAATCCCGGTTCGGAGCAAGTGCGATACACTGCTGAAAGAGATGGATTGCTTCAGGTTTTTGAAGACCTAAATGCAAAAATATTCACCAATGCTTGCGGTCCGTGTATCGGTCAATGGGCACGAGAAGGAGCTGATAAGCAAGAAAAAAATTCGATTGTTCACTCGTTTAACAGAAACTTTTCAAAACGAGCCGATGGAAATCCCAATACGCACGCTTTTGTAGCCTCTCCAGAAATGGTTGCCGCCATTGCTATATCGGGGCGTTTGGATTTTGATCCCGTAAATGATACACTTATCAATCAGGACGGTGAAGAAGTTCGCCTAGATCCTCCAGTAGGGATGGAGCTTCCCGATCGCGGTTTTGCTTTTGAAGACAACGGCTATTTGGCTCCCGAAGAAGACGGTTCTAAAGTTGTTGTTAATGTCAGCGATACGTCAGAACGACTTCAGTTGCTTACGCCTTTTGAGGCCTGGGACGGAGAAAACATTCTAGGAGCCAAATTATTGATTAAGGCGAAAGGAAAATGTACTACAGACCACATCTCTATGGCTGGTCCTTGGTTGCGTTTTAGAGGGCATCTAGACAATATTTCCAACAACTGTTTGATTGGAGCAATTAACTTCTACAACGAAAAAACCAATTTTGTAAAAAACCAATTGACCGGAGAATACGGCGGTGTTCCCGACGTGCAACGTCAATACAAAGCAGCCGGTATTGAGACGGTTGTTGTTGGGGATCATAATTATGGAGAAGGCTCTTCTAGAGAACATGCTGCCATGGAGCCTCGTCATCTTGGTGTCAAAGTGGTTTTGGTAAAATCGTTTGCTCGAATTCACGAAACCAACCTGAAAAAACAGGGAATGCTGGGAATCACTTTTGAAAATGAAGCAGACTACGACCTGATTCAAGAAAACGATGTGTTCAATTTTGTTGACTTAAAAGATTTCACAGCTGGAAAACCTTTGACTATTGAGGTTGTTCATGACGACGGGTCAAAAGATACGGTTGTTGCGAATCACACATACAACGAGCAACAAATCGAATGGTTTCGAAAAGGTTCTGCACTGAATTTAATAAAAGAACAGAACGCAAGCTAGTTGATCGTCGAAGTTATAAAAATTAAAATCCAATCAATTACGATTGGATTTTTTTGTGGCTAAACGCCGCGTATTTTTTGTTCCCACTTCCAAGCGGAGTCTACAGCTTGGTCGAGTGTTTTTTCTGTTTTCCAGCCCAACTCGTTGTTGGCTTTTGAAGTGTCGGCATAGGCAGCAACCACATCGCCCGTTCGTCGAGGGCCTATTTCATACGCCAACGAATGTCCTGAGGTTCGCTCAAAACTTTGAACCACTTCCAAAACAGAACTTCCTGTTCCTGTTCCCAAATTGAACACTTCATAATTGGATGTTTGCTTCTTGTTCAATAAGCGCTGTAAAGCCACTACATGGGCTTTGGAAAGATCTACCACATGAATGTAGTCGCGAACACAAGTACCGTCTGTTGTTGGATAATCATCCCCAAAAATGGTGAGTTTTTCGTGCAGTCCCGCTGCGGTTTGCGTAATAAACGGAACCAAATTCTGAGGCTTCCCAATCGGAAGCTCTCCAATTTCTAGTGAAGGATGCGCTCCAATCGGGTTGAAATAACGCAATGAAATGACGTTGATAAAGTCTTTCTTCTGGGCGACGTCAAACAATATTTCTTCGCCAATTTGCTTTGTATTTCCGTAGGGAGAGTTTGCTTTTTTAATAGGGGCGTCTTCTGTGATAGGAAGAGCATCTGCTTGCCCATAAACAGTACAAGACGAGCTGAAAATAAATGGAAGAGTATTATTGAGCTTTTCAGCCTCTAAAAGAATATTGATTAGACCTCCCAAATTGTTGTCGTAGTATTCGAGGGGTTTTTCAACACTTTCTCCAACGGCCTTGTATGCGGCAAAGTGAATGATTCCAGCAATGTCCGAATGGTTTGAAAAAAAGGCAGCAACCGCTTTTTTGTCTTTCAAATCAATTTCAGCGAAGGTAGGCGATTGATGCGTAATTGCGAAAATTCCGTTTAGGACTTCTTTGGAAGAATTGGATAAGTCATCAATAATAATAACTTCAAATCCTTGTTGTTGAAGCTCTACGACTGTGTGGGATCCAATGAATCCCAATCCTCCAGTAACCACAATTTTTTTAGGGGAAGAGTGTGACATGGTTTTTTGATTATTCTAGCTTCAAAGATACGGTTATAAAATAAAAAGCATAAGTTGCATTTTCAATTTTTTTTCATAAGAATTAAGATAAAATAGTGTTGGATGTGTTATGGGTTTGAATTACGCTTCAAAAAAAAAGAAATAAAAATAACAACATTTAAATATTTTATATTTTATTTGCAATTCATATGTGCGATATATGCACTTTGGCTAAACATTATATGCAGCGTGTTTTTACGTTCGGTGCTCTGGGAATTAGGAAGTCAAACTCAGATACGGTTTATCGTTTAAGCCCCCGAAATTTAAAGCTAACTTCCGCTTTTACATTCTTCGATATCCACAAAATTTGCTTTTCCATATTGCAAATAAGAATTTGATATTCATTGTTTTACGTCCATAAAGTTCAAAATTAAGAGTTCTCTCTTTAATTATTTATTCACTTTTTCAGTAACTACACAATGAAAACGAAATACATCGATTTTATAACTCAAACGTTTGATTTTCCAAACGAAGAATTTAATTTGGAAGGCAACGACCTTACATTTCATGATGTCAATTTAATGGAATTGGTCCAAAAATTTGGCGCACCCTTAAGATTCACATACCTGCCCAAAATCTCTGATAATATTAGTAAATCAAAGCGTTGGTTTACCAACGCCATGAAAAAGCTTAATTACAAAGGAAAGTACCACTATTGCTATTGTACCAAAAGCTCGCACTTTAAGTATGTTTTGGATGAAGTTTTAGAGAACAAGGTGCATATTGAAACTTCCTCAGCTTTTGATATAGATATTGTAGAATCCCTAAAAAAAGAGCAGAAAATAGACGCAAATACGTTCATTTTATGCAATGGGTTTAAAAGAGATTTGTACATATCAAACATCGCTCGACTGATAAATAACGATCACCAAAATTGTATTCCAATTTTAGATAATTATGCAGAATTGGCTTTATTGGAAAATGAAATCAATCTTCCATTTAAAGTAGGCATTCGCATTGCCTCCGAAGAAGAGCCAAAGTTTGAGTTCTATACATCTCGCTTGGGAATAGGTTATAAAAACATTGTAGGTTTTTACAACCAACAAATTAAAGACAATCCAAAGGTAGAGCTAAAGATGTTGCATTTTTTCATCAATACGGGCATTCGAGATACGTCATATTATTGGAACGAGCTGTTGAAATGCTTGAAGGTTTATGTCAAATTAAAGAAAATCTGCCCCACACTAGACAGTTTAAACATTGGAGGTGGATTTCCGATTAAAAATTCCTTGGCTTTTGATTTTGATTATGAGTATTTGGTGGAAGAAATTATCAATCAAATTCAATTGACTTGTTCAGAAGCGGAAATTTCGGTTCCTGATATTTATACAGAGTTTGGAAGCTTTACTGTTGGTGAAAGTGGTGGTATTATTTATGAAGTTTTGTATCAAAAGCAACAAAACGATCGTGAAAAATGGAATATCATTAACTCCTCTTTTATTACTACACTTCCAGACACTTGGGCTATTAATAAGCGATTTATGATGTTTCCCCTAAATCGGTGGAACGAAGATTACGAGCGCATTTTGTTAGGAGGATTAACCTGCGACAGCGACGACTATTACAACAGTGAGCAGCATCTTAATGCTATTTATTTACCTAAATACAATCATGAAAAGCCCCTTTATATCGGTTTTTTTAATACCGGAGCTTATCAAGAAAATATTGGGGGATACGGTGGGTTACAACATTGTTTAATTCCCAACCCTAAGCACATTATCATTCAAAAAAACAAAAAAGGTGAGCATACAATTCACTTAAACAAACATCAGCAAACAAATAAAGATTTTTTAAACATTTTAGGATATGAACTCGCATAAAACATTTGGTGGTCTTCCAGAAGAATTCACAAAATACGACACGGCTAATGTTGTCCTAGTTCCAGTGCCTTATGATGGAACAAGTACATGGCAAAAAGGAGCAGATAAAGGATTTGATGCCTTTATTGAAGCCTCTGAAAACATGGAGCTTTATGATATTGAGACCGACAGTGAAGTGTACAAAAAAGGCATTTCGGTAGCCGAATCGATTACCGAAAGTAAATCCCCGGAAGCTATGGTTGAAGCCGTGCATCAAGAGGTGAAAAAGCACATCAAACGCAACAAATTTGTAACCCTTTTTGGAGGAGAGCATTCCATTTCGATTGGGGCTATTAGGGCCTTTTATGAGCTCTATGATAATTTAACCGTACTGCATCTTGATGCTCATGCCGATTTGCGAAAAGAATACGAAGGGTCGAGTTGCAATCATGCCTGTGCAGTTTATGAGGCTAGTAAAAACACCAATCTCATTCAAATAGGAATTCGTTCTATGGATTCCTCTGAAAAAAGTGTAATGGATATGGAGAAGGTGTATTTTTCTCACGAAATAATACGGGATGATTTTTGGATGGATAGCGCCATTGATCAAATGACCGACAATGTATTCATCACTTTTGATTTGGACGTATTAGATCCTTCTATTATGCCAAGTACAGGAACTCCTGAACCTGGAGGGCTTTTTTGGAACGAAACATTGGATTTTCTGAAAAAAGTGTTTTCTGAAAAAAATGTTGTAGGATTCGACATCGTAGAATTGTGCCCGAATCCCTCCAACAAAGCTCCCGACTTTTTGGCCGCCAAACTGTATTATAAAATGCTTAGCTACAAATTTTTTAAAGAAGAGGAAGAAGAACTGGAAGAGGACTATGATGAAGGGTTAGACTCTCCTTTTAAAAAACTATCAAAATTCAAAGAAAATGACACCTTATAAAGGAACCATCTCCCAATTTCTAGAAAACCATTTCTTACATTTTAATGCCGCCGCATTAGTAGATGCCGCGAAAGCATACAACAAACAATTGGAGGGCAATTCCAAAATGCTAGTCTCTTTGGCAGGAGCAATGAGTACCGCTGAAATTGGAAAAACTTTCTCCGAAATTATAAGACAAGATAAAGTTCATATTGTATCGTGTACTGGTGCAAATTTGGAAGAGGATATCATGAATTTGGTGGCGCACTCTCACTACAAGCGCGTCCCTAATTACAGAGATCTTACTCCTCAAGATGAATGGGAATTGTTGACAAAAGGATTGAACAGAGTAACCGATACCTGTATTCCAGAAGAAGAAGCGTTTCGACGGCTACAAAAACACATTTTTAAAATTTGGAAAGATGCAGAGGATAATAACGAACGCTATTTCCCACACGAGTTTATGTACAAGCTATTGCTTTCGGGTGTGCTTGAGGAATACTATGAAATAGATATAAAAAATTCATGGATGTACGCAGCTGCCAAAAAAAACCTCCCAATGGTTGTGCCAGGCTGGGAAGATAGTACAATGGGCAACATATTTGCTTCTTATGTGATTAAGGGAGATCTAAAAGCGAATACCGTAAAATCGGGCATTGAATACATGGCTTTTTTGGCCGATTGGTACACCAACAATTCTGATAATGGAATCGGATTTTTTCAAATAGGTGGCGGTATTGCTGGTGATTTCCCCATTTGCGTAGTTCCTATGCTATACCAAGACCTGGAGGAAGAAAACACTCCTTTTTGGAATTATTTTTGTCAAATAAGCGATTCAACTACCAGCTACGGTTCGTACTCAGGAGCCGTGCCTAATGAAAAGATTACTTGGGGCAAACTGGGTATTGATACCCCAAAATTTATTATTGAGAGTGATGCTACCATTGTAGCTCCATTAATTTTTGCATACATACTAAACTATTAAAAATGAAACGAATTATTATTGGTTTTGAAAAATTGACCCCAGACATTCTTGATCTTTTTTTACAAAAATTTCCTGACGGCTATGGAGACGATGATATCATTAAATTTAAAAATGCGAATGGCGATGAAATTTTAGCCGTAGAAATAAAAAACGACGATACAGTATATTTAGTCAAAACAGGAAAAAGGTTGAATCAAGTCATCCAAAAATTTGATGAAGAGCGTGGTGAATTAAATGAAGAGTTTTTTGATGAGATCGAAGATCTTGACTTAGAAGATTCTTAAGTCATTGTAAAAGATCTACACTCGCTCTTATTCGCTTTGTCTTGTTTGGTAGAGCAGAAGGGAGCAAAATCGAACTATTTTGGGGAGGGTTTGCTTAAAATTATAAACCCGCAACTTTAGGGGTTGCGGGTTCTACTGTGGTCCCACCTG
>ERZ887830.90-NODE-90-length-61006-cov-13.222605_pt1 | contig 61006 bp, 57 predicted proteins | sample MGYA00521101_ERZ887830 | MGnify/ENA primary metagenome ERZ887830 (study PRJEB32303, sample SAMEA104408592) | aquatic metagenome | biome: Marine water; feature: Pelagic; material: water | place: Baltic Sea | collected 2014-06-05T16:38:00 | depth 1,762 m ... | reverse complement strand
AACTTTGCCGCTTGGATGATTGTGTTGTAAAGGGTTTGATTTATTACCCTCATCCTGAGACAAAATCACGCCACTGGCAAGCAGCCTCAACCTTGGAGGTTCTTGCACCTTGGATTGAAAATTTAGACTATGGATGCCCTCTTAAAATAAAGGCTGCAACAGGTTCTCTACAGTTAATTGATGGTTGTCGATTGCGGGCTAAGCTTCTTGAATTTTTGAAATTCAGAGTTTTAGCCTCACCCATCCAATTTTTTTCTGATGCATCAATAGATGGCAAAAGGGAATGGCTGAAGTCTACAAATCCGGAATTTCTAGCTCTTCCAGATCATGATCTTGATGATGTATGGAAGCAGGCCAAATCCCTGTATACAGAAACCTAAGCAAACCATTGAATAATTATTTATCGAAGATATCACCCGTAGAGGCAGCCAATTGTTGAATCAATCCCTGGGAACTGCTGCTTACCTTGCCTTCAAGCTGAGCCTCGCGAATAAGAACAGGACATCCGCTTGTGCTTACGACAATACCAAGGTTATTGACACAATATAAAACAGTACCTGGCTCATGTTCCCCTGTTTTCCATCGCCCAAGGAGTGACCGTGCTTCCTGAGAGATCTCATTGCTGAGCCGATCAATGAGAGGCTCAGTACTGAGCACTTTCAGTCGCTTTTTACGCCAACTCGTTAGAGCTCCAGGGTATAAGCCCATTACCTTTCTGTGTGTACATAGAGCAGAATCGCTCCAATTAATTAGGAAATCATCTTTTTTGAGCATTCTGGCGTAGCTAAATTCTGATCCTTGATATCTCACCTTCAGGCGAGCTAAACGGTCAGATTCAACTCCAACTCCAGCCGAATGAATTAATTCCATGGCCTCGACCATGAGCACTGCTGTGAGCTGGCTTAATTGTTCTCCTAGCTCCAAAGCGTTCTGACAAAGAGAGATTGGTATTTTTTGTTCGAGTAAAACGGGTCCGGTATCCAATCCTTCTTCCATAGACATAACCCCCACTCCCGTTTCAGAATCTCCTTCTAACAACGCCCACTGAATTGGACCGGCACCTCTCCAACGAGGTAAAAGTGATCCATGCCCATTCCAGCAACCGAGTGGAGGTTGATTCAGAACTGATTTAGGCAGTATTTGCCCGAATGCCACGACAACTGATGCATCTGGTTGGAGATCGGCTAATTCCTGTTGACAGTCCAAGTCTGTCTTGATTCGCTCTGGTGTGTAAACAGGAAGACCTAGGGATTGAGCACAGGCTTTGACCGCAGAAGGCAATAGTTGTTTGCCGCGCCCCCGCTTTCGATCAGGTTGACTCACAACTCCAACAATTTCATGCCCTGCATTATGTAGAGCTAATAAAGTAGGTACTGAATACTCAGGTGTTCCCCAATAAAGGATCTTCATTGTTATTCAAACTTGATCTTATGCTTCGCCAGTAATGGATAGACCCTCGACCCATACATGCGGTGAAACCCCTCGATGGGTCACTTCACAATTCGACTCCAAGTGAAGAATGGAATTTAAAACAGTACGAATATCGCCAGCAACGGTTGCAGCTTCAACAGATATGCGTTCTCCACCCTTCACCAACCAACCATCAAATGGAAGAGAGAAGGAGCCCTGAGTGGCCTTGACTCCAGCATGTAAAGCCGAGAGATCTTCTATCAAGACGAATGTGTCAGTCTCAGTGGATTGGTCGAAGGAGTTACCGCTCGAAAAACCTTCAGTTGTGCCTAGAACAAACCAGTCAGGGCCAACGGAGACTTTGGCACCGAGGCCAGCATGACCCGTCGGTTGAACATTAAAAGCACGAGCCGTTGCCTCTGAATGAAGAAAACTCTTCAGTTTGCCATTATCAATTAAGCAAAGACTTTTTGTTGGTGTACCTTCACCGTCAAAAGCTGCGGCCCCCAGATGCCCAGGATGAAGACCATCATCGTGCAGAGACAGGAAGGGAACTGCAAGGGGCTGTTCTATGGAATCACGCTGACTTAAGCTGATACCGTCAAGAACGGAACGAGCATTAAATATGCTGCTAAATGCACCTAAAAGTGAAAGAAATGCTTCTGGCGTAAAACATACATTGTAGGTACCAGTCTCGATGGGCTGATACGCAAGATGGCTAACAGTACGATCGACGGCTTCATCAATGCAGCCGGCAATATCTAAATCAGCACTTCCCAATCCAAGACGCAATGCACCCCCACTGCGGGGTTTACGTCCAGCTTCTTCAGCTCGGGCATAAAGATAGAGACTCGCCTGAGTTCGCTCCATCTCGCGCAGAGCACCATCACTATTGAGATAGAGGCTCTGGGACAATGATTCCGCTAAACCGTTGTATGGAACGGTTTGTATCGATGGATGGCGACTTAATAAATCGGCCTCCGCTTCCCGAAGGGTCTCGAGTAGCGGCAAGATTCCACGCCGTTGTTTTAACGGGCGATTGAGCTCGGCCAGCGGCGCTTTGGCGAGAGGTGAGAAATGAGGGATGTCATCGGGATTTCCGAATCGGCTCGCCTCATGGGCTCCAACCAAGGCCTGTTCAAGTCCCTTATCGGATAAATCTGTGGTGCTTGTGATACCGACAAGGCCATCGCTGTTCCAAACGCGCACAGTGATGGAGGAGCGTTGGGCTGCTTTGAGTTGTTTCGCTTCACCACGATCAACTTGAACGGAACAATCGTCACTACAAGCAGCTCCCAGATCCCAGGAACGAATCCCTTCACGGGTCGCTAATTGTTGCAATGAGTCTCGTAGAGCTGAGGCATTGAGGCCATTATTGGTTGGCATGATCAACGTCCTCCAACTGTGATTGAGTCCACTTTGATGTGGGGTTGACCGACCGTAACGAAAACACTTCCACTAACTGAGCCACAAAAACCAGCAGCCAATTCGAGGTCGTCCGCACACATCGAAATTCTTGGCATCACCTCTTTGGCATCACCAATGAGTGTTGCTCCTTTTACGGGTTTGGTGAGTTCACCATTTTCAATTAAATAGCCTTCTTCCACTGAGAAATTGAATTGACCCGTTGGTCCAACACTTCCACCTCCCATCGCCTTGCAGTACAAACCGCGATCAACAGACGCAAGCAGATCTTCAGGTTTGTGAGGACCAGCCGCGATGTATGTATTTCTCATCCGACTTGCAGCTGCAAATGCATGACTTTGTCGACGACCGCTTCCCGTTCGTTGATGACCGGTTCGCAGTTCACCAGCCCGATCACTAATAAATCGCTGAAGGATTCCATCTTTGATCAGAACAGTGCGTTGAGGTTCCATACCTTCGTCATCCATCGACAAGGATCCGAATGCACCTCCACTGAGACCTTCGTCCACTGCCGTGACGGATGGATGGGCAATGAGTGAGCCCACTTGATCTGCGAACGGAGTTGTACCGCGTTCAATTTGCGTGGTTTCCAGCAGGTGTCCACAGGCTTCGTGAAAAATCACGCCACCAAATCGATTGGCCAGTACCACTGGCATTTGACCAGCATCGACATACTCAGCACGAAGCATGGTGCCGGCGCTTTCACAGACTTCTGCAGCGCTGGTTTCGACATTCCATTGCAAAAGATCGTCGGGACGATCTGTGCTTCCGTAGCGGCGACCAACGCTTGAACGGTCATCACCGTCGGCCGCAAGTACAGAAAGACCCGTGGATTGATGAAGTCGTATATCGCGAGCAAAGGTGCCGTCGGAGGCTGCGACCAATACTTCCTGCCAATCGCGTGAGTAGCTGCCACGACGTACTTGCAGAAATTGTCCAATTTTGTCGAGTTCTCGAGTCCCTTCTAAGAGTCGCTGACTCGCATTAACCAGTGAGGGGCAGCGACTCAACCAATCGTTCTTGATATCACCGTGATCGACCAGTGAATTCAAACCATTGAAACGATCGCCACTGGACGACAGGGAGTTCACATCAAGCCCCAACATGGCCAGTGCTTGGTCGAGGGCTCGGGTCAATCCCCCATGGGTCAGATCATTGGTGCTGACAAAACCGTCCCTTCCGCCACGAAACACCCGCAGGCCTGCCCCCTTGGCGAATGAAGGATTCACACTCGTGATCTGATCTTGTTCGGCAAGGACACCAACGTGATCAGTACGCTCTAGGAATACCTCGACCAGGTCGGCACCTGCCCCAGCACCGCGGTTGAGAAGAGTCTCAAGTAGATCCTTCCACTGGTTTGAAAAAACGTCAGTCAATGAATTGAAGTAAAGGTGCCGATAATCGGGACAATTCAGCGCACAGTTGGCTGATACTTTGAACTATCAATGGCTGGCATCAAGAATAGCTTTGCCATCTCAGCACCATTGGCGACCCAATAAGGGATTTTGCGGATCAACTTGATTGGAGCTGGTGAATGACTTGCATCGGCAGCATTTAGCGCATCGTTATTTTTGACTAATCGTTCGAGACGAATCCAGAACTTCTTATTTTTGACGTCAAGAACAACGGGAAACACTCTTGCTGAAGTGTCATTTGTTTTTTCAATCACAAGCTTGTCGTAGGTGCGAGCATCGAGCCCCAGTGATTCGTAAAACTCTTTGCGAGCAACGTCTCTCACATACATGGTTGCAAACACAGCAAGCAGGAAAAACCGGCACCAAAGCTTGGCAACAGGGCCGCGAACTGTATCAGGTTGAGACTTCATCAAAGCATCAAAGAAGTCTCCATGACGATTTTCGTCTTGGCACCAATTTTCGAAAAAGTTGAAAATAGGAAAAATTTTGCTGTCTGGATTTTGTTCAAGATGGCGGAAGATAGCAATATAACGCCAATATCCAATTTTTTCAGAGAGATATGTAGCGTAAAAAATAAACTTTGGCTTGAAAAAAGTATAGTTTTTGCTTGCAGTTAAAAAACCAAGATCAAGTTGCATCCCAAAATCGCTCATCGATTTGTTTAGGAAGCCGGCATGGCGAGCTTCGTCACGCGCCATATGGCCAAAGCATTCAGCGAGCAATGGATTTGTTTTCTTAATTCGACGACTTAGTTCTTTGTAGAGCAAAAAGCCTGAAAACTCTGAGGTGCAACTCTGCTCAAGAAACTCAATAAAAACTTTTCGAGTTTCAGGATCAAGCTTGTCGGCTGCTCCGTCAAAATCCGCATTGCGGACGAAATGATGACGGTTGTAATCTTTCCGAAATTCTTCGCAAATGGCTTCCAGTTCTGCCTCGTTTGGACGCAGATCCATGGCCGCCATGGCCTCGAAATCAGTCGTATAGAAGCGTGGCGTCAGGATCGTGTCCTTGACGGGATCCTTGGTGGAAACGGCATTATCAGCCGTCTGGTTAGCAACTGCGGTGGGAGGGACCATCAGTTCCAATATCGCTTATTCCTAATCTAGGTGGGTGCGTGCATCAAGGGGGGGCATGGATTCGAACTTAATTCCCCCCCAACCATTTCTGGCCGTTTAACCGCTGTAAGAGACGGGATACGAGTAAGGCCAACGACATCCGTTTCTCGTCGATTAAAAAGCTCTCGAGCAAGGTTGGATCACTGCCAGGGTCTGCCAAGGCAATCACCTTGCCACTGTTGATATCTTCCTTGGCGAAACAGAGCCAGAAGCGGCGTCCACCAGGAAGATCACCCACCACCATGGGGCAATTTCCACCAACGACGGGTCGGTCGCCATCGATGCGCTCGAGACGATCGGCAGTAATTCCATTGTCCAGCAACTGTTTTGCCACCGCAGGCAAAAACAAGGTGTCGATGAACTCCGGGAAAGGCTTGTCTTCCGGCTTCGGAGGTTTTGGCTTGGCAGCTGGTTTGTTAGCAGGCGCTTCGCTCACCGGATCAAAATCTCTGGGGTAACTGTACGCAGATCGAGTAACGGACTACCAATCGCGATTGGGATCATCTCCCCAATCCGACGCCACGTCCTCCATGGACTGTTGAGATGGGGGATTGGAAACTCTTGATGGGACAGGGTCTCTGACCGGTTGATCTGTTCCTTCACTTTCAAAATGGTTGAAGTTCTGGTGTGGAACCCCACGTTTGATGATGCGATAAGCAACGGCCACCGTTGGAGCTGGATCACGCAGGTCTCTTTGCGGCGGGGATGGAACTGGGCTTCGGTCCTGAGCTCCCTGAGCACCATCCACCTGCCATTCGGGCGTGGAAGGGCTCTCATAGGGCCGATGCAAACGTCGTCGTAATGGTTGATTGCGCGGGGCGCTTAACAATGCACTCGATGCTGAAAGAGCGGCTGCACCGGTGGCAGCAAGAGCTGTCCAAACGCCAAGGGGAGCTTGTGGAGACGACCAACCCAATAGATGAAGTCGGGTTGGCGCACCGCGATGAAGTGCCGACAGCACAAGTACAGCGACCAGGGGAACCAAGCTTGGGATCAGCAGGATTCGCTGTAGAAGCGTCATTGCAGCGGGCCAGTCCAACGCTGAAGCGGAGCTAAGTCTTCATCAAGAGCATCAAAGAGACGAACAACCAAAAAGTCCACCATGTCGTCCAAGGATTTTGGTTGGGTGTACCAAGCGGGAGTCGGCGGAGCAATCGTGGCGCCCGCCTCAGCTAGTGCAGTGAGATTTCGTAAATGGATGAGACTAAAAGGAGTTTCGCGTGGGGCAATGACAAGGGGCCGACGTTCTTTCAGATGAACATCGGCGCATCGCTCAATTAAATCCGTCGCAATACCGGCATTAATCCGTCCAACAGTTCCCATGCTGCAGGGAACAATCACCATCGCTTTCGTTCGGTAGCTTCCACTGGCAATCGAGGAGCTCTGATCGTTCCACCGATGGCATATGAGCTCACCAGTCTGAACCTCTAAACGTTCTCTCCAAAAGCGGATCTGTTGTTCCGGATCGACTGGGATGGCTAGTCCTTGCTCAGCACGAAAGACTTCATGGGCTCCGCGGCTTAACACCAAATGAACTTTCCGATCGTTCGCCAGAAGAAGTTTTAGAGAGCGTTCGGCCAGGGGCTGGGCCGATGCCCCAGTAACAGCAAGTACATAAGGAAGCATGAGTTATTGATCGCCTAATGTGACAGAAATAGGTTGAACCATTTCAACTTCGTCCTGGGAATTTTCTGAGTACACAGAATTCACCTCGAGATCGATTTGATTGCGTAAGACATCCACTTTTATCACTCGAACTTTGACAGTATCTCCAAGTTGATAGACACGTCTATTTTTCCGTCCTACAAGACGATTTTGGCGTGAACGATATTCATACCAGTCATCATTTAGAGAACTGACGTGTACTAAGCCTTCAACACGGCTTTCCCCAACTTCGACAAAGAATCCATAACTTTGAACCCCACTAATTCGACCATCGGTGGTCAAACCCACCAACGGTTGTGCGGCACGAGCCTGCACCATCGACAACAAATCTTTTTCGAGCTCTAGAACTTTACGTCGACGTCCATTCAATCGCTGGACTAAACGATCGGTAATGAGCAAATTGAGTTTGTCATTTTGACTCCCAGTGAATAGAGCCCAATTGAGATCATGCTCACAACCTTTACGGCCAAGTGCTAATCGCTCCTTTTGACGCACGGTAGGTCGATCTTTACCGTCTTGAAGCAACGAAACCAAGACGTGTTGATTCACAAGCTGCGCATAACTCAATGTGGCGCAACACCATGGTGATAGGGGACATTTTTGGAAGGTCCTCCCGATGGAATTGCCAGGATCCTCTAAAGAATCTTCGAGCAATGGTTGCACAACAGCAGGTTGTTCTGACGTTGGAACAACAGCTGAATAATTGAGTGCAGGCAATGCATGGCTGAGTTGCTGTTCGAGCACCCTTCGATGCGGTGAATCCTTAAAGACGCCAATTAACTCTTGCGCCGAAGGACTCCCTTCCTCATCCAGTTCAAAGGGCAACTCAAGCGCTACGGCGCTTTTCGCCACATCGGTGAGTGTTGAAGGATCTGGATCTCCAGTTTGTGTCGTGATACCTGGAAGGTCCAGCGCTTCTCGATGGAGTTGCCAAGCACGATCTGCGGCGCGGATCAGGGGCTGAAGTAGGGATTGGGGATCGGAGGACACTGGTGCGTCAATCCAGCGATGCCGCAAACCGATTGGATCTGCCCATCGCAAATCACCCAATGTGTCTAACTGTGGTGGACACAGATCCAACTGAACAAACCCTTGAGCCTGCTCGTGCTTTCTCAAGCAACTTTCACAAAAGCGGAGCATTTCAAGTTGATTGAGATGTTCTTTGATCTCTTTGAGAGCAGCCGGGATACTCCGAGATTTAGGTTTTCGTTCATCGAGTGCTTTCAGTTGAGCTACGCCGACGAAGGCCACGGGTTTCACCGTTGAAAGACAAAACTCCCAATCAGTGAGTTCTCCCTCTTGGGAGACATCAATACGTGCGGTTACGGCTTCTGCAACGTCACCTGGAACAAATGAGGTGGCTGCGTTGATAGAGGGTTGGAGCAATGGCTGCCAACTGTCGCCGAGACAAAGGGCTTCCATCCGTTCCCTCAACCAGAGATCAAGGGCGTTGCTACCCATGATGCGTTCTGCCACGGCGGGAGCATGCACCCAAAGGCGACAACCTCCATCACGCGCTTCCACATGGACGGCTGGAAGCCCCGGAGCACTGGAATCAGTCCAACTTCTCAACAACAAAGCAGGCTGATCAGTGCAATCAATTCGACCCCTTGCTCCAGGAACCTTGCCAGAACCGCGGGGTGGAGCAGGACGCTGATGAAGACCTGCTTTCGTTAGGAGGAGATCACGATCAGCGGACGGCCCACCGTTGAGGGGTAGGGGACGAACCACTTGACCCAGTGCCGGATGTTGAGCAATCGGATAGCGATTCACAAGAACCTCAACGACCGCAGTGGGCTCTTCGCTGGAGACGTACTCCGCAGCTTCGTCGGTTAGTTGGATGATCGTGAGCATCCGATCGTCCAATGGAACGGCAAAAAATTGATCATCCCGATGTTCAACCCGCCCAAGCAGTGATGTAGTTGAACGCTCCAAAATGCATTGGACACCTCCTTCCGGAGAACGACGACGACCGCCCTCACGCGTGATCCTTACTAGGACTCGATCGCCGTTCCAGGCATGATTGAGTTGATGATCACGAATATAAATATCGTCTCCGCCATCATCACGAATGGCAAAACAAAATCCCTTACTGCTACATCGAAGCCGCGCATCAATGAATTCACTGTTTCGAGAACGCGTAACAACATCTCCGTCGCCACGAGTCAAAACACCCATTTTTGAGAGGGCATCGATCGCTATTTCCAAAAATTGCTTGTCTGATTTATTCGTCAGCTTCAGAATTTTGGCCACGACAGCTGTCTCAACCGAATCGTTGGAGGACAACTGGTCGAGCAGATCGGCGACCGTGAATTTCATCGAAAGGTAAGCAGAAACCGGCTAACAGAACCGGGGGGAAGGCTGGAGCGGCTGACAAGTACGTCAAGCCTGTAGAGAACCCCATCCATCGAAGAGTTTAAGAGTTCGATGGATCGGTTTCGTCTGATTGCTTCGACTGGTTGGCCAGTAGCGGCCATAAAAGGCGAGATCCAATCACCAAAAAGCCAAGGGATGCCACGAGTTGCAGAAGATCACTTGGAATCACAGTGGCCACAGAGCCACCAGCAAGCGCCCCTAACAAGCTCGCCAACACAAGAGCGGAAGACGAACCAAGAAAAACTGCTAGAGGTCGATCGGATGTGCCACTGATCGCCACCGTTGCAAGCTGTGTTTTATCGCCGAGTTCCGCCAAAAAAACCGTGACGAAGGTGGAGAGGAGAAGAGCAAAATCCATCGCTTAGGCCTGGGATCCGATGACGATGAGAGATCGACTGGCTTGGAGTCCTAGCCACAGGCCGAGGCAAACCATCAGCACGCCGGCCATGAATTCGAGGCGTTCTGGAGGGAGCGTTCTGGCGAGCCATTGCCCAACCAAAACACCCACAAGGCTTGAACAGATCAAGGCGAGCGCGGCACCCAGAAAAACAAGACCAGGTGACCCGGATTGAGCCGACAACAGAAGCGTGGCGAGCTGGGTTTTATCGCCAAGCTCGGCCAGAAAAACAGTTGTAAAAGTGCTGAATAAAACAGCAACAAAGCCAGGCCGTCCAGCGTCCATTTCACCTGGCTCATTCATGGCGGTCACCTTCCGTTCGTTGAGCACGATTGAACCTTCGCATTACGCCACTCCGTCCGCCATAAGTGGTGCGGATTTGTTGTTTGCAACAGGCAATGGCAAATGGATCAAGGTCATCAGATGGAACATCAAACAATGTTCCCAACTCACTGACTCGACAAAAGTCAGGACGCTCGGAATAAATGGTGCAGCTCCGAGCACCACTGTTGTAGTGAATGCACCATCCATCAGCTCCGACCATTGAGAGATAGATGCTTTGTTGGTCTTCGCTCAGAGCCGCAAGGGCCTCACCGCGTTCTTCGGGACAAAGCCTGCAACAGGCTCCGCACTGTTGAATGCAGTGCCATGAAGGGGAGTGATTGTTCATGGGCTTGGCTGTGACAAGGCATCACAGACAAAACGAAAGAGTGGTCGGCTTTGGTCGCAGGCCCCGTAGCCTGGTGCTAAATCTGTCATTGGAACGCACGCATTCGCCATGGGCTTCGATTTCCACCTGATTGCTAACTTCGCCGCCCTCGCCCTCATCGCTCTTGCAGGTCCAGCGGTTGTCTTCATCCTCTTCTACCGCCGAGGCGCGCTCTGATCAATTCTGAGGTTAGGGGCGAAGTCCAAGACCTAAGACAGCTTCCTCAAGCAACTGATTCACCCGTGCGTCCTTGGCAAGCTCGTCGTTGCTGAAGACCACGTTATTTTCGTCGATTTTGGCTTGCAGTGATCGCCCATCGCAGTTTGTGAGGGTGAATCCTGAAGTTGAAGTCTGTTTTGCAACGTAATTTCTAAGACCGCGCTGAAGCATCACAGAGTCACTGTGGAGGCGGATGGCCTTCATCTCTAACTGAAGTCTTTGCTCGCCTTGCCAGCGGTTAACACTGATGCGATAGGCCACATCACATTGCTCTGGAACGTGGGTTGAGAAATCCCATCGCCAGGCAATGGCTCTCCGTTCGGTTTCACCTTGGCGCAACCTGAGGGCTAGATGACCACCCTTCAATTCTCGTTGCTCTTCAACGCTGCAATCCCGGGACCAGAACAGGGGGACTTCATGACCAACGCCAAAGGGTGCCAGTGATTGCAATGCCTTCCAGAGATCCCAATTCACCTCATCCAACCGGAGCAGCGCATCGGGTTGGATGGGGAGGCCCTGGCTTTGCTGTTCCAACCACGAATCGGCTTGAACGCAGAGCTGTTCATGGAGAGCATGAACATTCTCGGCGCGGACGGTAAATCCCCCTGCTGCTGGATGCCCACCAAAACGTTCTAGATGCGAGGCGCAATGATTCAACGCTTGATCGACGGCAAATCCACGAGGCGATCGCACCGAAGCGCGCATCAGGCCATCACCATCGCCGGCAAGGAGGGCAGCCGGACGGTGATAACGCTCCACAAGTCGAGCAGCAACAATGCCAATCACGCCGTGGTGCCAATGACTTTGCGCTAAAAGAAGAAATGACGGCAACTGATCCGAAGCATCGGCTTCGACCAGAGCAACAGCCTCTGCCTCAATGGCATCACAAAGATCACGTCGTTGACGGTTGAAATCATCACAACGTCGAGCCAACGCCATCGCTGTTGCTGGCTCAACGGCAGTCAACAAATCCACAACGAGCCGGGGTTCACCCAAGCGTCCAACAGCATTAATGCGTGGGGCGAGTTGAAATCCAATGTCTTCGGCCGTGAGTGGCTGCTCTCCCAAACCTGCAAGCCGTTGAAGTGCCTGTAATCCGCAGCATTCAGTGCGGTGAAGTTGAGCAAGTCCGTCCAACAGCCATGCACGATTTGCACCGATCAGCGGAGCCATGTCTGCCACTGTGCCAACGCAGAAGAGGTCTCTGGCTGAGCCGATGGCATCTGGCTGATTGAGTTGTTCAGCAACAGCTCGCGCCAGCACGTAGGCCAATCCCACCCCAGCAAGGCCTCGATAGGGAGACCCCTCGGGCGTTGTTGCCGGATGGATCAAGGCTGTCATCGGAGCCGGTTGGTCGGGAATGGTGTGGTGATCGGTCACGATCACTTCCATGCCCAGTTCAGCGGCTCGTCGGAGTGCTGCCGACGCGGCTACACCGTTATCCACGGTGACAAGGATTTGAACGCCATCGCGGTGCTGTCGATCCACCATGGATGGATTAAGTCCATAGCCCTCTTCCATGCGAGATGGGATCGCTGCCCTTGGAGCAGCACCTAAGGCAGCGAGGGCACGCAGTAGCAACGCGGTGCTCGTCATGCCATCGGCGTCGTAATCGCCGCAAATCGCCACAGTTTCGTTGTGTTTACACGCTTCAACCAAGCGATCTGTGGCTTTTTTCAGATCTGGAAAATGAAGGTCGGCCTCCGGTAGCGACGTTGGGATCAAAAATTGTTTTGCAGCGTCGACGTCTCGAAATCCACGTCGTTGCAACAGAGCACGGAGCGCCAAGGGGAGTTCGAGACCAGGCAAGGGGTCTGGATCAACCACTGCTGGTAAGGACCAACACCAATTCGGGGGATCTACGGGCAACGGAGCGCTGAGCTTGAGCGGGATGATTGCTGCATTGTGCCCTCGGCTTCAGCGATCGATGACTGCACTAGAAGCTGTGTTCTGGGATGTAGACGGCACCCTCGCTGACACGGAGATGGAAGGACATCGCCCGGCTTTCAATCAAGCCTTTCTTGAATTGGGGCTGCCATTCCATTGGAATGAGAAGTTGTATGCCGATCTACTCGCCATTGCTGGAGGCATTCCTCGAGTCACGGTCTACGCCTCAGATCAGGGGATCAACCTGACGGACGTCCAGCTAAAACGGTTGCGGGATGTGAAACGAGAGCATTATTTTTCCAGGATTCGCGACGGCCATGTGCGGTGGCGACCCGGCGTCGTTCGTGTTGTCAACGAATTACACGACCACAATGTCCAGCAATGGATTGTGACCTCGAGTGGAAGGCCATCTGTGCAGGCTTTGCTGGACCATGCCAAGGGCGTCTTGCCGGTGTTCGATGGCGTGGTGACATCCGATGATGTCACCACAGGAAAACCCAGTCCGGATGGCTATCGATTAGCGCTCAAGCGCAGTGGTATCGCTCCGAGCTGTGGCTTGGCGATAGAGGATTCAGCCGTCGGGCTTCAGGCGGCAACAGCTGCTGGCTTGCCCTGCCTGCTAACCCCTTCACCTTGGGACAAGGACCTTGTCGAGACAATCCATCTCGCGAGTGCTGTGTTGAATCACCTTGGGGATCAAGACAAACCATCACGGCTTCAGCACGGACCCCCTTGCTTGGATGGCATGGTGACGCTGAACTACATGCAGTCATTGTTGGCACACTCGCTGTCATGATCACGCTGCAGCGCACTCGTCTAGCGGGACTTCAGCGCAAAGCAGCCCAACAATTGCGAGCTGGGTTTGGTGGGCCTTGGTGGAGTAGAAGTTCACGAATTCTGTTGTTACTTGCTGGCTTCTTCATCGGCAGCAATCTCACAGTGCACCTTGAAAATGCCACGGGTGCTCGCACATTTAGTGCATTTTTTGCGCTGATCGCTTGTGAATTGCTTGTTGTCTTGCGGCGACGTTCTCCCTGGTTGGATTACCTGAGATTGGGATTCGTCTACGCCGTCGTGTTGGAGGCCTTCAAAGTTGGATCCTGAGGGCCTTCAACGCATTCCTGCAGACGATCAGCACCGGTTGCTCAAGTTTCTAGGGATCGAAAATTATGAAGAGTGGCGGCAGTCCTGGATCAGGCGACACGCCAATCTTGGCCTCGACGCTTGGCATCCAAACAGCAGTTCTGATTGGCTTTGGTCTCTTGGACTTCCGATTTTGAGTCTGGCGTGCCGGGAACCTGCCAGAAAACGGTTAATTGGCCTTAGTGCACTTCCAGGTTGCGGGAAGTCGAGTTTGGGGATTTGGCTTGAAACAGCGGCTCGCAATTTGGGCTTATCCCTACAGGTGGTATCGATCGACGACTTTTATTTCCCAGCCGATCAACTGGAGCGTTCGATGCAAGGAAATCCATGGGGTGTGCCGCGGGCTTTGCCTGGAAGCCACGATCTGAAACTGCTGCAACAGACACTCGCGCATTGGCGGCAGGGCCAAGACGTTCAATGCCCACAGTTTGATAAGGCGTTGCGCAATGGACGGGGAGATCGTTCTGGATGGCGTGCTTGCAATGCGGATCTACTTGTTCTCGAAGGCTGGTTTGTGGGGTGTGAAGGGGGATATGACCCCACCCTGCAAGACAGAGATCTGGAACCACCATTAACGGCCAAGGAACTGGCGTACCGAAAGCAAACTGAACAGATCTTGCAGAGCTACCAACCGATCTGGACTCAACTGGACCTGCTTTGGCAACTTCGCGCTATGGATTCTCAATCGCCTCGGCTTTGGAAGCGTCAGCAGGAACATGACATGCACACGGCTCGCGGAAGTTCTCTGAACGGAAGCGAGTTGGACGGTTTCATCAGAATGATTCTGAGCGCGATTCCATCAGAAACGGTCAGAAACATTCCTGCTGATGTCGTTATCGACGTGGATTCGAGCCGTGAGCTGACCCGAATCCATCTCAATCAAGCCGCTTAGGCCTCTGCGTCGTCTGTCTCGCTAACGGGGTAGACAAATCCTTGAGCACGACCACTCAGAACAGACTTGCCGATCGACATGGCGCGCTTCGCTGCGATGGCGGCTTTGCCTTTCCAAGTAGCACTGCGCTGATTGCGCTTGGCCTTCGATGTTTTCTTCTTCGGGACGGCCATCGCGGCTAGCAGATCAACAAAAATGAATTCTCTCGCTTGAAGAGGCCTTGCGTCAAATCGCTAGGCTCATTTCAGCGTTGTGTTGTTGTGGCTCCAGGTTCGAAGCAGTCATCGGATTCACCTGCTAACCAGCAGGGACCAGAACCGTTCTTCCAAAAATTATGGAAGAAAGAGGAAGGCGTCAGCTATTCGACGCTGCTTAGGGATATCGACAACAAAAAAATCAAGCAATTGGATCTTGTCCCAGCTCGACGTGAAGTTCGAGTGGTGTACGACAACGGCCGCAAGGTCACCGTTCCAATTTTTCCAAATGACGACCGTATCCTTCGTGCAGCTGAAAGCTCTGCCACTCCCCTAACGGTGGTGGATGGGCGGCGCGAACAGGCCAATAGAGATCTCGCCGGCACCTTGTTGATGGTGCTTCTTGTCGTGATCGGGCTGTCGTTATTACTGCGTCGATCAGCAAAAATGGCCAACCGTGCGCTCGGGTTCGGTCGCAGCAAGCCGCGATTAAAACCACAGGAAGATCTACAAGTTCGCTTCGAAGACGTTGAAGGCATCAACGATGCTCGTCAAGAATTAGAGGAAGTGGTGACCTTCCTCAAGCAGCCAGAAACATTTATTCGGCTCGGCGCAAAGATTCCCAGGGGAGTGTTGTTGGTAGGCCCACCAGGTACGGGCAAAACCTTGTTGGCAAAAGCCATTGCCGGCGAAGCGGGGGTTCCATTTTTCTCGATGGCAGCATCGGAGTTCGTCGAAATGTTTGTGGGAGTCGGGGCCAGCCGGGTTCGAGATTTGTTCCGCCAGGCCAAAGAGAAAGCCCCTTGCATCGTTTTTATTGATGAAATCGATGCCGTTGGTCGTCAACGGGGAGCTGGGATCGGTGGTGGGAACGATGAACGAGAACAAACCCTGAATCAGTTGCTCACGGAGATGGATGGGTTCGAGGAAAACTCGGGTGTCATTCTTTTGGCAGCAACCAACCGCGCCGATGTTCTGGATGCTGCCCTAACGCGACCAGGTCGGTTTGATCGACGCATCGATGTCGGCCTTCCTGATCGACGGGGTCGTGCAGCAATTCTTGCAGTGCACGCCAGGAGTCGCCCCCTTGCCCTTGCCGTCAATTTGGAACAATGGGCAAGTCGAACCCCTGGCTTTTCAGGAGCCGACCTAGCCAATTTGGTGAACGAAGCTGCCATTCTTGCCGCTCGGCACAATTGCACTGAAATTGACGACAGCCACCTCGAAGGGGCTCTCGAACGCATCACCATGGGACTGAGCAATCGTCCCTTGCAAGACAGCGCCAAAAAGCGATTAATTGCTTATCACGAGGTGGGCCATGCCCTTGTGGCAACACTCCTCCCCGCAGCCAATGACGTCGACAAAGTGACTCTTCTCCCCCGAGGAGGTGCCGGGGGATACACCAGGTTCATGCCCGATGAGGAGCAATTGGATTCGGGATTAGTGACCCGATCGTTCTGTTTGGCGAATTTGGTGGTAGCCCTCGGCGGCCGAGCGGCAGAACAGGTGGTGTTCGGTCCCTTGGAAGTCACACAAGGAGCCAGTGGCGATCTTCAAATGGTGGCCCAACTGTCCCGTGAAATGGTCACCCGCTTTGGCTTTTCTAGCCTCGGACCTATGGCTCTGGAAGGGGCTGGATCTGAGGTCTTCCTGGGGCGTGATTGGTTCAGTCAAAGGCCCGGTTATGCCGAAACAACCGGTCAAGCAATCGATGCTCAAATTCGAACGTTGGCCAAAAATGCCTTGGCTCATGCTGTAGCGCTCTTGGAAGCAAGGCGTGAGTTGATGGATCAGCTTGTGGAAGCCTTGATTGAAGAGGAAACGTTGAGCGGTGAGCGATTTCGGAGCCTGGCTGAACTGACATGAAACGCGTCCTCTGGCTTCTGTTGCCGCCTGCTTTGGTTGTGGTGGCGCGGATGCATGTGGAGTGGACATGGTTTGTCCAATTCAATTGGCAGTCGGTTCTCTTGCAACGCTGGATGCTTCAACTGTTCTTTGCAGGAGTTGCGTCTGTTCCAGTTGTTCTTTTCGGGCTTTGGTTTCGAGCCTTTAATCGAACAGACGATCCACCACGACAACAACTGCGCCCTATTCAAGGGTTGCGATTCAGTCTTTTGCTGTTGGTGAGTGGTTTTCTATTTCTCGCAACCAGCGTTGTTCTGAGTGACCTTGCCGTTTTGGCTTGGAAGCAACCGTTCAGCCTTAGCCACTGGCAAGACACTGGCCTCTCCATGGGATCGGAGTGGAAGGCCCTGCTCCCCCTGCAATTGGCCGTTGTTGGGCTGTCGTTGTGCCGCTCCCAGTGGAGGCGATGGGTCGCGATCGCAATGGGGTTGACCTTTGTGTTGGTGGTAGCTCGGGCGTGGGGCATTTGGAGCTTGGCCTGGGTGATCGCTGATGAAGGACTCCGTGAGCCCTTACTCGGCACAGATCTCAGTTTTGGCCTTGGCCGATTTGCCGCACTCCGCTTTGGCCTAGAGCTTCTCGTTCTTGCAGGCACGTTCACCACTGCTCATGCTCTGTGGGGGCGTGTGACGGCTGCCCCACACCTGTCTGATTGGTCCATGCCAGCCCTTGGGGCTCGCGCTCACCGATGGTTATCGATCGGGGTCGGCACCAATTTGCTTGGTGTGGCTGGCCTGGTTTGGTTGTCGCGTCATCAGTTGCTCTGGCATCAGCACGGCTTGGTGGCAGGGGCCGGCTGGCTGCAACAGCACCTCACCCTTCCCTGTCGAAACCTGGTCGCCATTGTTCTGTTGCTTTTAGGCGTGAGCTGCATCGTCAAGGGAATCGGACATGTCCAACGTCTGCTTCTCTTCGCTGTTGCGGTAATCGTGATCGTTGAAAGCATCCTGACGCCACTGACACGCTGGCTGGTGGTACGACCCCAAGAATTGGCTCTACAGGCGCCATATCTAAAAACAGCCATTCGATCAACACGGCATGGCTTTCAATTGGATCGAATTCAACGGCTGCGGAATGAGCCCAATGTTGATCTCACCGCAGAGGATTTGGAATCAGGAGCAAGCACCCTTCGCAATGTGCGTCTGTGGGATAGCGGACCACTTTTAGAAACGAATGGTCAACTTCAACAGTTAAGGGTTTACTACCGATTTTCCAATGCTGCTGTTGATCGATATCCATTGATTCCAGATAGCGAAACATCACAACAGGTGATTGTCTCTGCACGGGAGTTGGATCAATCAGCACTTCCTCGTCGTTCAAAAACATGGCAAAATAGACATTTTGTATTCACTCATGGAAATGGATTTACGGTAAGTCCAGTCAATACAGCAGGAGATGATGGTCTTCCGTCCTATGTGATTAGTGATTTAGGGTCAAATACAACAATCAAGGGCAATCGCGATCTTGGGATCAAACGTTCAGATGTGAAAGCTGCAATACCCGCAGACAATGCAGCGCTTTACTTCGGAATGTTGCCATCTCCATACGCAGTTGTTCCAACTGAAGTTGATGAATTTGATTATCCAGATGGCGATCTGAATGTGTACTCAAATTATGAGGGATCTGCAGGTGTGCCGATAGGTTCATTGCTGCAAAGGTTGTCGGCTGCTATCTATTTGGCGGAACCAAGACTACTCATAACCAAAGCAATTCAGAACGATTCAAGAGTTCTGCTTCGCCGCGAGGTAAGACAAAGGATCCGAGCCGTTGCTCCGTTTCTTGACCTAAGGGGTGATCCTTATTTGGTATCTGTTCCCGGCAGCAATGAGGAATTAGGAACGAACGGTGACCGAACTCAACATCAATTTTGGATTGTAGAAGGGTATACCCATAGTTCTACATATGCCTATAGTGCAGCTGTTAGTCCAACGGACTCTGATCGATATTTACGCAATTCAGTCAAAGTCGTCGTAGATGCATACAACGGTAGTATGCGCCTGTTCGTAAATGAGCCGGATGATCCACTCATTCAAGCCTGGCAGAAATTATTTCCCCAATTGTTTGAATCAATAGAGAGCATGCCAAGTATTCTCAAGGCACATCTCTTAGTGCCGGAGAATTTCTTTAATGTACAAGTGAGCCAACTTCAGAGGTATCACGTCGAAGACCCTCGCATTTTTTATAGTGGAGATGATGTTTGGCAGGTACCGCTAGAGGTATACGCAGGAGAACAGATATCGGTTGAGCCTTATCATATTACTGCTCAGATACAAGGAAACAACAGCTCAGAGTTTCTGCTGCTTCAACCTCTCACTCCATTGGCAAGGCCTAATTTAACGGCGTGGCTGGCAGCACGAAATGATGGTGAGCATTACGGAGAATTGTTGCTGATTGACTTCCCAAAAGACCGACCAATTCTTGGACCCGAGCAAATCCAAGCTCTAATTAATCAAGATCCAGAGGTCAGTAAAGTTTTCAGTCTTTGGGATGGTGGTGGTTCGGAACTAGTCCAAGGAAACCTTCTGGTCTTACCAGTCGGAACAAGTCTTCTTTATGTAGAACCCGTGTATCTGAAAGCCACCAAGGGCGGGCTTCCGTCCTTGGTACGAATCGTGGTGAGCGATGGTCGAGGCATCGCCATGGATGTTGATTTGTCGGGTGCAATTGAGCGACTCATGAAAAAAACCCCACCGGCGAAACCGAAGGGGTTATCAAAGGATCTACTCGAAATATCGAGTAATAATCCATCAATCAGCTAATCGCAGAAAAATATTCTTTGCTGCCTTCGGGATCAGGCTTCATGGTTTTGTCACCCGGCGTCCAGTTGGCGGGGCAAACCTCGTCAGGATTAGCCTGGACATACTGGAAGGCCTGCAACACACGCAGTGTTTCGTCGACATTACGGCCAACGGGCAAGTTGTTGATCGTGGAATGCATGATCACACCATCGGGATCGATGATGAACAAACCACGCAACGCAACACCCTCAGCGTCGTCGAGAACGTTGTAGGCGGTCGCGATTTCTTTCTTGAGGTCAGAGACCAGGGGATAGTTGATATCGCCCAGACCGCCCTGGTTACGCGCTGTTTGAATCCAAGACAGATGACTAAATTGGCTGTCAACAGACACGCCCAGAACTTCAGTGTTCTTGCTTGAGAAATCTGAATAGCGATCGCTAAACGCGGTGATCTCCGTGGGGCAAACAAACGTGAAGTCCAACGGATAGAAGAACAACACCACGTACTTCCCTTTGTACTGAGATAAGGAGATCTCTTTGAATTCCTGATCTACTACAGCGGTAGCGGTGAAATCAGGGGCCTTTTGGCCCACGCGCAGGCAACCGTTATCGGTCATGTTCGGCATACAGTGAGGATTAACCGGAAGTCGAGAGGGACTAACCCGTAGTCGAAACGACTTCCAGTCTTACGTATCAAATTATCACGTCTTCGTAAATGTCGCGCCATACACTCAGCCAATGACTGATCAGACATCCCGTTGGGACCCCTCCCTACTCCGCAAATTCAGTGCGACAGGTCACTTCAGACTTCTGAATCAACTGAGGGGAGATTTAAGGAAGAAGCCTCTCGAGCGAGATCAGCGCACAGGAGGGCTGCGCCGTCCAGGCAGCGGCTCCCGCAACAGCGCATCTCGGCGTGGACCAGTGCAACGCAAGATTTCCACTCAGATCGTCAGCGAAGCGGTCGATCTCGCGCAACCAGAGAATCCAGCCTCATTCAGAGAACGGTTGAATGCGATCGAAATGCGCTGATCGGCGAACCCCGAGATGTATGATTGTCACTGGCCTAAAGGCCGTTTGTCAGAGTAGCTCAGCTGGTTAGAGCACAGGATTCATAACCCTGAGGTCGGGAGTTCAAGTCTCCCCTCTGACATTTTTGAGAATCAACGATCAAATCACCCGTGCGGGCTGATTTGGTTTTTAAGTGGTGATAGTGGTGGGGCGATTGCTCAGGCATTAAAAGTGCCGAACCAAAAATTCAAGCTTTCCGTGCTGGAAGTTTGATCAAAGGATTCAGTGCAGCACCTCCGGCGCGGCGAATTTCGAAGTGAAGATGAGGCCCAGTACTCCGTCCAGTGCTGCCCATCAGCGAGATTCGCGAACCTTGGGGAACAATCTGCCCCTTTTTCACCAGGAGACGGCTGTTGTGGGCATAGCGGGTTGAATCTCCATCCGCATGGGAAATTTCGACCAGATAGCCATAGGCACCACTCCACCCTGCAAAAGCGACAACACCATCACGGGATGCCAAAATTGGGGTACCCGTGTTATTTGCAATATCAATACCCTTATGCATGCGACCCCAACGCCAACCAAAGCCTGAGGTGAAAACACCTTTTGTTGGCCATCGGTAATGGCGACCAAAATTCATACGTTGGGCAGGGGTAAGCCCAGGGTTAAAGGAAGGACGAATTGGCCAAGCAGCACCACCACTGACTGTTGGACGGATGGCGAGCATGGATTGCCCGGGTGATGCTTGAGCAACTCGCAACTCACGTCCCACAGTGAGAGCATTGAGCTGAAGTCCGGGGTTAAAGGTTTTTAGCTCTGCACGGGAGACGCCATTGCGGGCTAAAAACGACGCAAGCGAATCACCTTTTTGAACAGAAGCAACCTCTAAAACAGGTGGAGGAGTTGTCAGAGGAGCAGAATCCCGCCGTGATTTTTTGTCGAGACCGATGATTGATTCGGCCTTTTCACCGAGTGACTCGGGGACGACAGCCCAACTCTTGGCGGCAAACAGGTGAGTGGTCTCACGCCCATTCAATTCTGCGAGCTGATCAGGTGCGAGATCAAGTGCTTCAGCGAGCCTGGACAGCGAAATCGTCCGGGTGAGCTGGAACCAAAGTGAATCTGATGCGTTGGTGTCGTCAGTCGGGAGTGAACGGTCGTTTAAAGGCTGAGGAGTTGGAAGTTGAGACGTTTCTACGGGAAGCGGTGGAAGTTCCGCAAGATTGAAAACGTTGTTATCTGCATGTCCGGGTAGGCCGCTCCAAACACAGAACGCCATTAATGGAGAAGTTGCGCTTGCCAATAGGAGCAGTGCGCGCATACAACCTCAGAAGACCGACAGAATGTAACGAGCCGAAGCATTGGACGCAAGGGGGGGTGGAGCAGTACTCCGATCACCACAATTGCAATTGATGACCCGCCACATAACTCACAAGTGCGCAAGCAACGGACAAGTTGAGGCTTCTTACACCTCCTTGTCCGCTCGAATCAGCTGCCCCTGGCATCGGAATCGTGACAATGGCGTGGCATTGGTCGCGAACATCCTCAGGAAGACCAGTGTCCTCGCGACCAAAGAGCAACACATCTCCGTGCTGGAATTCAAAATCGCTGAGGCAAAGGCCGTCTCGACGGCTGCAACCGATGACCCGGCTTGTCGGGAGCAAGCCCTGTTTCATGGCCTGGAAGCTCTTGTGTGTCGACAATTGGACATGAGGCCAATAATCAAGCCCTGCTCGACGAAGGCTGCGGTCATCGATTTGAAAACCCAGCGGTTCGATCAGGGATAGGGGTAGCTGGAATGCCGCACACGTGCGAGCAATGTTTCCCGTGTTCGGGGGTATTCGAGGTTCAAACAAAGCAACCCGCAATGGGGCTTCTGGGTTCACGATGCTCATGGAACGGGGTGACTGATGGCGCGTAGATCAACAGCTCGCCCCTGCAAGACGAGCCAACTCACATCAGCAATTTGATCCAACTGTTGTGCCAATTGACCGAGCCGATCCCGGAACAAACCACCGATTTGGGTTGGAGGAACAACACCCCACCCAGTTTCTTCGATCACAACAACACATTTATATGGGCAATGAAGAAGGGTGCTGAGCAGGTGTTCTGATTGCAGGGCCCAGGCTTCCGTATCTAAGTCGAGGTGATTGGCCACGAATCCACCAATCGAGTCGACCAGCACAGCCTGCATTGGATCCACCGTCTTAAGGGATTGAAGCAACTCGGATCCTGGTTCAAGCAGGCTCCAGTGCGATGGGCGCCGTTCGCGGTGGAGGCGCAACCGCTCGACCCAGGCAGGATCGTCGTGGCGCTGCATCGCCGTTGCGACGTATGTCACACATGGATCATTCGCCAACAAAGATTCAGCCCAACGACTCTTTCCGCCACGGGAGGGACCACTGACAAGAATCAACTCACCCTTATTGAATCGAGAATCAACCTTGGCCATTCATATTCTTGAGTGTGGCAACTGAGGATGGTGAAACTCGATTGAGATATCGGAAAATCCAATACTTAAATATTGTGGCCAAAATAACAGGGAATGTCGCAATGAATAACATTACGAAGTTTTCCTGAGATGGCAATCCCAAGTGTTTGGCTACTCCATTTAAAAGAACGGTCCATCCCTCAGGACTATGAAAGCCAACAAATATATCCGTGAATAAGATAATTGCGAACGCTTTCGCTGAATCACTTAAGCCATAAACAGCCTCATCGAAAAAACCACGCATCACGCGTAAGTCGTCACGGCTTGCGAAACAAACAACAGCAAAGGCTATAAGTGCAGATAAATCAGAAAATACATTCTTGACGGCTTGAACACTTAAGCCATCAGCTTCATCCTTAAGTTCAACAGCTTTGTCAGCTAATTTTTGACGGAGCTCATCGGCCTCTAATGGTCGATCCGAATTCAGTAGCGCGTCAAACTCAAGTTCCTGCTTGTAAATACGTAATTTCTCAACAGCTTCTTCCTCTAGCTTGGGTTTTGGATAACTTAAAAATGCTAATTCTGGTGATAAGCGATTAACAGCTGGTGAAATCAGGTATGCACCCGCCACCTGTTGAATCAATAACGGCACCAAGATCAAAAGCAACAGAATGCGCAATGAAATCAACGTGCTGTTGCGACGTCGACGAAACCCCGCGACAACCGTTTCTTCTGATGCGGGATCAAGCTGACGACGAATGGTGTCGAAGAATCCAAGCAATGATCTCGGCAAGGCCTCCGGAGTTCGACTGATTGCGGGGGATCCTCCGCTTGGAAGTCGATATCCATAGCGACTCACTACAGCCTCAATCAGCTGCAGCTGCCTCAACTCTTGAAAATCAAGTTGACCACGATTGCGCTCTAACGACTCCAAGGTGGTTCGGCAGATCAAGAGGGCAGCGCGGAACCTCCTTAAAATGCTCGCCTGAACTGACCGCGGTACGGCTAGCTCAACATCGGGTCTAACGAGTCGATCGCCATAGAACTCCAATTCGAAATTCTGGATCAATAGTGCAGATTCGTAGCCACGCTCAAGGTCGTTGCTCAGATCGAATCCCTGCCCACGCGAAAAAAAGTTGACCCAGTTCCGACGACTCATGACAACGGTGTCTTATCGGGAGAAGACCCACCAGGTGGCCATTGGAATAATTGTGCCCAACACCAGCAAAACAATGATCCACGTCGTTGCATCACTTTCTTCCGTTTCAGCCTTTGTGGGGATGTTGGTCGGAAGCGCCACCCGCTCGACCACCTCTGGAGGCCCTGGATCTTCACCACCCGCAAGAACTGTGGACAACCTGGCTAAACCATCGATCGATGACTGTCGATAGCGATCACCATCACGAAGAGGAAGGGTCATCGTGGTACGCGCCGTACTGGTGAGTAACGACTCCGGCAGTTGACTTTGCAACGCAGTGTCCGCAAGGAGTGCTGCTCGCTTGTTTTGTGTTTCGATCAGAATTAAGAGAAGCGGCACTTCGCCCTTCCCAGACCAGGACGACATCAGCTCTTCACCGAAGCTCTTCAAGCTGTAGCCGTAATCCAGACGCCGCAATGTGATCAAACGAGCTTCGACGCGTTGGTCTTCTAAGCCCTTGAGCTTGGACTCCAGCTCGTTACGACTGGCACGACTGAAGACATTGGCCTCATCAAGAATGAGTTCGTCAGGAGGCAACGCGCCCAGCTCGGATGGTGAAATTGCAAGCCCAGCTGGCACACAAACGCACAAAGAAAGGCTGATTGCCAGAAGCGCGGCAACAAAACGGCGGGAGAACAGCAGCATCACCTCAAGCGGAACTGACTTCAGTCTGCCCTTAGCTGTCGAGCATGTCTCGGTTTAAGGCCTCAATAGCCACAACAATCATGGTCGCTTCATTTTCTGGAAGGTCCACCTTGGCCGCAAGTTGCTTGAGGAAATCGTCTTCTTCAACAGTCACCTTCCTGTCGGCATGGACAAGATGAGCGGCGAGGGCCAGCGCGGACTGTTGTTGACGGGGACTAAGTACAGGCAAAGCTTGGGCGACGAGTCCAGGCACACCCTGGTCTCTCAGCACCGCTAGCAACTGGTCGAAGAGCTCACCCATCGCAGCTTCTGAGTTGGTGCTGTACAGGGATCGGTATTCCAACTGGAGACGGAGAGCATGCGCCTCATCTCTCCCCAAGACGCCATCACAAGCAACCGCGGCTAAGGCCACCGCAGCAAAAGCCTCTGCACTGTTCATCGGCTCAACACGATTGCCCATATTTGAGCAAAATGTTTCCGTTCCTGCAGAAGTGCACCTCGATGCCAACACCGGCCCGTGTGGTTTTGTTCTGTGGGCTGTTGGTCCTGGTGTTGGCAGTTACGAATGCATCCATGGCTGATGTGATCACTCCAGACCTTCAACGGGCCGAGGTATTGGCCGGTTTGGCGGCGGTGGGTCTGATGCTGATTGCAGCGCTCTGGACAACCGCCAATCCTCGATCAGCAGACCAGGTCGATCTCCAAGGTGAGCAGGGGATCGTGATGGATGAACAAAGATCAGCGGGCCTGCGGGAGGAATTGGGGTGGGGGAGCCACATGCTGCTGACCGCCACGCCAGCGGCAACGGTGTTGGTGTACTGGAGAGGGCGCGTCATCCTGCGTCGAGGATTGATTCGTGATGTCACGTTTAAGCCAGCCGACATCTGCAATCGAGCCATGGAACGGGATAAGACCATCTCGCTCGTGAACACGGTGCTTTTTCCAGGACGAGCCGAGTTTGATTCGGTATTGGAAAATCTTCCAGCGGTGGTGATTTGCCCTCTTGGTCAAGAGGGAGTTGTTGTTGTTGGTGGTTGGTCAAAACGTTGTTTCAGCCAGTCCGATGAACGTTGGCTAGAAGGCTGGACGCAACGACTTAGAACTGCACTTGAGAAGGACGCTTCTGATTGATATCTTTATTCTTCCCAGAGCCTAATTTAATTTGAGTTTTAACCCGATTTTGTGATGGAGAAAACCGTATCGACCCATCCGGATTAAATTCACCTTGCATCTGATCAGCACGTTTGACTTGATCACTTCCAGTTTCTTTAAGATTGACATGTCCAGCGGCTGTAAGGAGATCATTTTTCCAATTCCATGAGCAGCGATTGGCACTTAGATTCTTATTGGGTTGTGCGACTTTGCAAGAATTGGAGATCACCAATGTGTTGCTGGGTATGTCAATAATGAAGCCAACACCATGCACCTCTCCTTTTGTTAGCGATGCAGAAACCGGTGCCTTTGATGACAATTGATTTTGTTCGAAGTCCCAGCGAGTCTCGCCTGCATCAACAACAGCTTTGTCATCCTCAAGCTTGAATTGAACCGGAGCTTTCAAATCCAGAAAATTTTTCGTTGTATTGCCTTGCATCGAAGCAGCTGTGAGCTGACGACCATTTGATTGATTCGCAATGATGGGACCAACAGCAGCAATCGTTCCACTATTTAAATTCCATCTACCATGACCAGCTGTGATCAGAGTTTGTGGGTCAATAGTGGAGCTAAAGTTTTTCTCCCAACGCGAAAGTTTTGTCGGTCCAGTAAATAGAAGCTGCCCACTATCTTGCTGAAATGTTAGTGAATTGGAAACAAGTTTAGAGTTGCGGTTTAGAGCTGAGGGCCTTTGGTTAATCACCATTGTTGACAGCGCTGGCCGCCAAATCAAACGGTCTCCCTGGATGAGTAAAGGTGATGTTCCTAGACGCTTTAGGCGGACTGTGCCCTCAAGAACAACGAGCTCACCATCATTGACGACAGTTGCATGCTCTGCACTGATCATGAAGGAGGGCTTATCTTCCAAATAGAGAATGCCCTTTGGACTCCTGGCCCGAACAGTTCGTGCAGCGGTGTTGTAACGAGCCTCAGGGCTGGTCAGCTCCCAATCGCGAACACCATCGGGCCGCCGTTGCTTAAGGTCTAATGATCGAAAAACAAATGGAGTTGAACCCTGGTTCTTCTCTTGAACCGCTGGCTGAGATTCGCACGAAGAAATCAAGAACGTGGTACTTATAACAGCAGTGATCCACTTAAATTTAAAAGATCTGACTGGCTTCATATCAAGAATCTTCATCTAATTCAAGACGTTGCATCACCGGTACTGGTTTTGGTAACTCAGCTCCAGAGGTCAACCCACCCCAGCGAAGTTGATCCAACCAATGTTCAGGATCCAAACGACAATTTAATTGATCCAAGATCCGAGCACTTAGATCGGGAAGTAAAGGGGCCAGCAATAACCCAACAATCCGAGTTGACTCAAGCACAATATAAAGATCGTTCGCAACGACATGTTCTTGTCCCGGCTGTTTCATACGACTCCAGGGAGCAGTGTCGTTGAGGTGTCCATTCGCAGCAATAGCAAGTTGCAAAATCGCTTCCGACGCAGCCTTAAAACCAAGTTCAGGCATGCATCGACAAACCGTTTCAATCGTGGCTTGAGCTTTTAATTCGAGTGGGTACTTAGTTTCTATTTCGATCACATTAGGTGGAACTGAATCGTCAAACCACTTGCGCGCCATTGATGTGGTGCGATTTAGAAGGTTTCCAATCGTGTTAGCCAAATCATTGTTAACTAAATCGTAAAAACGTTGTTGTTGAAAGTCACCATCATCACCAAACTGAATATCCCTTAGCAAGTACCAGCGCACTGCATCTGCCCCATACCGCTCTAATAATAATTCAGGGTCGAGAACGTTTCCTAGGGATTTCCCCATTTTTTGTCCCTCGCGGGTCAAAAAACCATGACCAAAAACGCTCTTGGGGACAGGAAGTCCTGCAGACAACAACATTGCCGGCCAAAAAACGGCATGAAATCTCAAAATATCTTTCCCGATTACGTGAACGGAAGCTGGCCATCCGCAGTGCTCCAACCGATCGAGATCGACGGAACCACCATCATCTAAAAGCGCAGTGAGATAGCCAAGCAGGGCGTCAAACCACACATAGAACGTATGTCCTGGGTGTCCTGGGACTGGGAGCCCCCAAGACACGTTGACCCTTGAAATTGAAAAATCCCGAAGTCCGCGGGCCACAAAATTACGAACTTCCTGTCGCCGACTCGCTGGTGCAATGAAGTCATCTTGCGCGATCAAAGTTTCGATTTCACTTTGGTAACGCGATAAGCGGAAAAAGAGGTTCTCCTCGTCTCGCCACTCAAGGTTTTTTTGATGAATGGGGCAGAGGGGATCGACGGCATCATCTGGATCATCTTTGTATTCCTCGCATCCGACGCAGTACCAGCCCGTTTGACGACCGGTAACGATATCTCCGGAGGCTTTCACACGCTCGTAAAACTGCTCCACGAGCTGAAGGTGACGAGGATTTGTCGTCCGAACAAAACGATCCTCGCTGATGTTCCATCGTGACCAAAGATCTTGATAGCGAGCACTGATCTTGTCGCAGTGGTCGATGGGGGTGATGTTGTTCTGTTCAGCCGTGCGTTGAATTTTCTGTCCGTGTTCATCCACCCCCGTGATGAACACCACATCGTCTTGGGTCAGACGTTTGAAACGTGCCAGTGCATCACAAGCCAGAGTTGTGTACGCGCTGCCGAGATGCGGCTTGTCATTGACGTAATAGAGCGGAGTCGTAAGGGTGTAAGACATCGTCGGGAGGAAAACTCCGCTGCACCGCAGCGACGCCAGAGTTTAACGACCACCTCCCTCGACAACGGCAACCCTTGGGTCTGATTTTTTAAAGGTGTTCCAGCAACCATTCATCAAGACCCCATGATTCGCAAGGACGTATTGATTTGGGGCGGTGGAACCGGAGGCGTTGCAGCTGCACTGCAAGCGGCGCGAAGCGGGGCTTCCACCATTCTGTTTACGCCGGGGCCTTGGCTAGGGGGAATGGTGAGCGCTGCGGGTGTGTGTGCACCGGACGGCCATGAACTGACTTGCTGGCAAACGGGGCTCTGGGGGGCGTTGTTGCGAGAACTTCAAAGCAGTGAACCACTAGGACTTGATCACAATTGGGTGAGTTGTTTCGGCTACAGACCTCAATTGGCCGAGCAGATTCTGCAGCGCTGGGTCCACAACGAGCCGTTGTTGCAGTGGTATGGGGATTGCGAGCTGCGAAACCTTGTTCAGCGGGATGGGGTGATTCAGCGTGTCGACATTCAGCAGGGGGCACCAAAACAGCAACAGTCGAAGCTCTCCGTTGAGGCGGCGATTTTTATTGATGGAAGCGATCTCGGAGACCTGCTTGCCCTGACAGAAGTGCCGTACCGCTGGGGATGGGAAGCCAAGGAACAATGGGATGAACCCAGTGCTCCCAGCCAGAGTCGGCTGAACGACGAAGCATTCTTCAACCAACAACCTGTTCAATCACCCACATGGGTTGTGATGGGACAACTCAGTCCCTCCCGCCCACAGACCCGCCCACAGTCCAAGGCCTCAACGCCCGCACAGCCTTTCGAATTGAGTACGACCTCCTTTGGTTTGGAGCGAACGATCACCTACGGACGCTTACCCGGTGGCTTAGTCATGCTCAATTGGCCATTGCACGGCAACGATTGGCATCACGGTCTGCACAGGGCCATCAGCCCTGAACCTCAGGAGAGGCAGGCGCTGGCCGCCGAGATGCAAGCGCACAGCTTGTCTTTTTTGTCTGCTCTTCAACACTGCAGCAACGGTTGGATCACTCCAGGACAAGCTTTTCCCGGCTCCAACCCGTCTGTAGCCCTAATGCCCTACTGGCGGGAGAGTCGTCGACTGGTCGGGACAGCAACCGTGACAGAGCGCGATTTGCTGCCCATATCGAACGATGCCCGTCGTGGTCCATTGCCATTGAATGACGCAGGCCGATGCACCAGCGTCGCCGTCGGTACCTATGCCAACGATCATCACTACCCAGGGGAGGACTGGCCCCTTGCGCCCAAAAGTTGTCGGTGGGGCGGACGTTGGACCGGTACCCCCTTTTGCGTTCCCTTCGGCGCTTTGGTCTCCGAAACGGTGCCCAACCTATTAATGGCGGACAAAGGCTTCAGCGTGAGTCATATGGCGAATGGGGCAACAAGGCTGCAACCTTTAATTCTCAACATCGGCCAAGCCGCTGGTTTAGCAGCAGCGTTAGCGGTCCATCGCTCCTGCCGTCCCATTGAACTGCCGGTGGAGATTCTGCAAATGCATCTTCTCCACGAACCAACGGCTCCGGCAGCAGTGTTGCCGTTATGGCAGTGGCCGGCATGGCATCCCCATTGGAAAACAGCTCAGGAGCAGGGCCTGGCTGCACCAGACCAGATAGACCGCATGGGCCTCTTGCCCCGATCCATCAATTTGGATCAACCAGGCCTCAATGCAGCGCCAAAAGATCGCCATGAAGAGCTATTCATTGGCACGGTTAGCACCACTGCAGAGGGTGGTTTTCAATTCATGACTGACGCAGGACATTGGCCCGTCATCACGCTTGAGCCAGCCATCAACCAATGGCTGCATCACCAAGCCGGCAGCAGTGGAACCATTCGTGTTCGCGCTGTCCGCAATCCTTGGGGACCCTGGCTCCGTTTGCTTGGTGTGATTGATTACGCCAGCTGAAGCTGCAACTCCCCTCGGTCCGGATCGGCCAGTTTCACCGTCAGGGTCATCCGATCGCCAGGATTCGGATTGCTTTGGTCCGAGCGTCCAACGAAATCCATCGCTAAATCAGCAATATGCACAAGAGCTAAACCATCTTGTGGTCGTAGCCAACGAAGAAATTCGGCGTCCCATTGTTGATCAAGGTGCTGAGAAAACCACACCTGTTGCCAATGGCGCTGGTCTTCACGGCTGATCTGAATCGACTGACGGAGTGGATCGTCAAGGTCGTCGATTAATTCACCTAAATCAGATTCACTCAACGGGGTCAAGCCATCCAGATGGGCAATGATTTGACGGTGAGCGACCAGGTCGGCATAACGACGGATGGGTGATGTGGCTTGCACATAGGCAGACAGTCCAAGGCTGAAATGCGCCATTGGCTTTGTTCCCTGGACCCCGCGACTAAGACATCGCTTGATCGCAGCATCGCGGGCTGGACCCTCGGGTAATTGATCGAGTTCAGCCTGCGACGGAAGCTCTGCGGGCGGCTGACTTCGAAATGGCAATGCAAAACCTTCTTGACAACCAAGATCCGCGACCACTGCTCCCATCAGCAACATCGATTCACTCACCATCAAACGAGCCGGGCTGGGTTCAACCAATTGGAGGGACAACTCACCCTCAGAACGCCGAAAGCGACCTTCCATTCGATCAAACATCAAGGCCCCTTGTTGACGACGCCATCGACAGCGCAGTTGCATCAACTGGGATAAATCAGCCAAGGTTTCATCACCAGGAGGCGCCAACTCGATCAGTTCATCGCCATCGGCATAGGTGAGGCCATAGCGAGGCAAGACCCAACTCCTCGTAATACGACGGTCCACGATGGCTCCTGAATCGTCGAGCAGCACAGCGACACTTACAGCTGCTGTGCGTTGTCCGGCACGAAGGCTTAGGGGACCTGCGGCAAGGCCGAGGGGAAGCATCGGGAGGACACCATCGGCAAGGTAAAGGCTGGTGGCCCGACGACGGGCCTCTTGATCTAACGGACTACCAGGGGTGATCAGACGTGCTGGATCAGCGATATGAATCCAAATCCAGGTATCACCGTTTTGAACATCGAGTGAAACGCCGTCATCGATTTCTCGGGTCCCCGCATCATCGAGGGTGTACGTGGCCAGGTGACACAGGTCGAGACGCTTCTCGTCTCCGGGTTGCGGCTGCTCGGCAATCGAGATCAACTGTTGGGCTTCTTCCTCCAGCTCTGTCGAGAATGATTCCGACCAAACACTGCTGCGAAGGGCACGGGGCTGATGAGGATCGACGAGCCCCCGTTGGATGCACCATTGCCGCAGGGTGGCCAGATCAGGACTGAGCGAAAAGACCTTCGACCAAAGGGCCACATCGGGATCGTCCTTCAAGGTCGAGGCCTCATCACGAAGACGATCCACCAAGCGATCCAATCGATCACTCCACTCAGGATCAAGTGTCTCCAGCTGCTCAGAGGTGAGTGGGGACGATTGAGCAAGAACTGCAATCTGCAAACGTTCGTGCTCTTGCGCTAGCCGCTGTTGTTTTTGAAGCTTCCTTTTGCGTTGAATCTCGTCCAAGGGCAAGGCAGAGATGGTCTGATCTCGACGCCAGCGGAACCATGGTTGATCACCATGCAACCAAGACCAGGTTGCTGCAATATCAGGAGTCTCAACGGAAGCTCTCAAGAGACCCGTCAGCTCGACAAGAGTTTGGTTCAGCTGCGCAGCATCACCATCGGCAGCCAAAATCCACCAGGCTTCCGCTCCTGTTTTTCGGTCGGGCAACAGCTCCGACACCTCATCAGGTGTTGGCAGGGGTTGGTCAGACACATGGCCTAAACCAACGAGATCCCGAAGTGGGACGTCTTGATCACGTCGTTGTCCTCCAAAAGAAACAACCGCCTTGCTGCCCTTTAGGGACAGAAGACGGCCAATCAGGGGGACCCCCTTTAAGACAAGAGCAACAATGTCGTTGGCCTTAACTGAGGCTTTCACCAAGTTGCTGAATGTTTAGACGTGCAATCAACCTTCGGGGTTAACGAAGGGCAGAAGGGCAACAATTCGTGCGCGCTTAACTGCATTAGTGAGGTCTCGCTGCTGTTTAGCAGTCAAACCAGTTAGACGGCGGGGAAGAATCTTGCCCCTCTCTGTAATGAATTTCTTGAGCAGATCCACATCTTTGTAATCGATGGGATCGCCGGGCTTAATCGGAGAAAGACGCTTCTTGAAAAACGAGCTCGACATGAATCAGGAACGGTTGAAGGGTTGGAAGGTCTGCAGGCTCACTTGATCTCTTTGTGGAGAGTCATTTTGTTGAGTTGTGGACAGAACTTCATGATCTCCAGCCGCTCGGTGGTGTTCCTTCGGTTCTTCTCGGTCGTGTAGCGCGAAACGCCTGGTGAACGTTTTTCGCTAGCGGAAGCGGACCGGCATTCTGTGCACTCGAGAGTGACCACAATCCGGACGCCCTTGTTTTTAGCCATAAAGGACGTTGCACCGCAGGTGCGAAGTGAATGACAAACAAAGATCTTACCCCGTAGACCTCTCGAATCCTCAAAGATGCTGTTCCTAAGATTGCGGACAATTCGGCCTACTCCCGATGCGGGTATCCCTGTCCTGGCTAAGAGAACTGGTCCAGGTGGATGACTCGGTAGATGATCTTGCCGAACGCCTGTCCATGGCAGGGTTTGAAGTGGAAGACGTGGACGATCTCAGTGCGCGAGCACGGGGAGTTGTGGTCGGCCATGTTCTGACACGGGAGAAACATCCCAATGCCGACAAACTTAGTGTTTGCAGCGTCGATATCGGTGCGGAAGAGCCTGTTCAAATTGTCTGTGGAGCCGCCAATGTGCGGGCAGGCATCCATGTCCCCGTCGCCACAGTGGGTGCCGTGCTGCCGGCGGTGGATCTGACGATCAAGGCCGGCGAACTTAGGGGCGTCGCCAGTAATGGAATGATTTGCTCCCTTTCGGAATTGGGGCTGACCACCGAATCGTCGGGGATCGCCGTTCTTGAAGACACCGCGAAAGAGGTGCCCGCGGTGGGCACACCCGTGGCAGCACTCTTCGGATTAGATGACACGGTGTTGGAGTTAGCCATTACCGCCAATCGTCCCGATGGCTTGTCGATGGTTGGTATCGCACGGGAGGTGGCAGCCCTCACAAACGCTGCTCTTTCACTGCCATCGCTGAATCACACACCACATCAAGAACCGCTCCAAGCAGAGCTTGATGGCAGCTACTACGGCATCGCTCATGTCGAGGGAGTCCATGGGGAACAACACTCTTCGCAGTGGATTCAGCAACGGCTCAACCGTGCCGGAATTAATGCCGTCAACGCCGTTGTCGACATCACCAATCTGGTGATGCTGGAACAGGGACAGCCCTTGCATGCCTTTGATGCGGAAGCTCTGGAAACCCTGACGGGGCAGTCAGTTGACGCTTGCAGTTTTGCTGTTCGACCTGCAAAGGATCAAGAAACCTTTGTGGGCCTTGATGATCAGTCTTTGAGCCTCGATCCCCGAGTCCAAGTCGTCACTTGCCATGACCATGCCATTGCGATTGCTGGTGTGATGGGAAGCCGAGACAGCGCCGTCCGCGACTCCACGACAAAAATCTGGTTGGAATCAGCCATGTTTTCACCCATTCGTGTGCGCCAGTCGTCTAGGGCTGTGGGATTGCGAACGGATGCAAGTAGCCGCTTTGAGAAGGGTTTGCCATCGGAAATCACCTTGGCCTGTTCAGAACGGGCGATTGACCTACTCAACGAACAATTTGCCTGCCGCGTCAATGGCCGCTGGGTGGGTGGAGAGGGCCCAAAAACCCCTTCTCCTTTGGTATTGCGCCGAGAAGCACTGCACCAATTATTAGGTCCAATTGACGGCGGCTCTGGTCCAGTGGATCTGGCCGATAACGCCATCGAACAGTGCTTAACAGCCCTTGGCTGTGAGCTCAGCTCCACAAACGAGGGCTGGGAGGTCATGACACCACCGTCTCGCCGCCAAGACCTGCATCGAGAAGTGGATTTAATCGAGGAAGTGGCTCGCCTCGTTGGCTTTGACAAATTTGGAGCGCACCTCCCCGACCCAGTTGCCCCTGGAGCACTGACACCTCGCCAGCAGGCAGAGCGTCGATTACGACAACTGTTCTGCTCGACAGGGCTACAAGAAATCACCACCTTGTCCCTCGTTGGCAACTCCGATGGAGAGGCACGGATCCCAATCAGCAATCCGCTTTTGGCAGAAACCAGCCATCTCCGAACCAACCTGTGGGAGGAGCATCTTCAAATTTGTGTTCGTAATCTCAAAGCATCCATGGCTGGATGTTCCATTTTTGAAGTGGGTTACACCTACAGCGGCTCGCCTGAATCGGTCGAACAAGCCGGGGTTGTATCAGGAGTGATCTGTGGAGACCGTCGATTGGAACGTTGGAGCACCAGTGGGAAATACAAGGCTCCCAACTATTACGAAGCTCGAGGTGTTCTCTCTCGGGTGATGGCAGCCATGCATCTCGATCTCAGTGATCGACCCCTTGCGGATGATGCGCGACTGCATCCCGGAAGGGCAGCAACCTTGGTGTTAGAAGGACGCCCCCTGGGGTGTTTTGGCCAGTTGCATCCGGCCCTCGCCGATGACCTATCCCTTCCTGAATGCACGTATTTATTTGAACTGGAATTAGATCGTTTGTTGGATGCAGCAACCCGAAGCAACCGTTGGACGCCGAACTACAAACCATTCCCCACCGTGCCCGCTAGCGAACGAGATCTTGCCGTTGTCGTCGATCGCAGCAGCAAAGCTGGCGATTTAATTCAGGCCATCCGAAAAGCGGGAAAGCCTCTCTTGGAACATGTGGAATTGATCGACCGTTTCGAAGGCAACCAACTCGGTGATAACAAGGTTTCACAAGCCTTTCGATTGCGCTACCGCAGTCCAAATGAAACGCTTACGGACGACAAGATTCAGCCAGTGCACGACAAAGTAAGAGCTGCATTATCGAAACAGTTCAAAGCTGAGCTTCGGAGCTGACGCGTTCCAGCAGAGCTAATGACTCCAAATGAGTGGTTTGGGGAAAAAAATCGACGGGTTGATGCTTTTTCAACCGGTAAGGGCCATCAGGTTCCGTCAACATTTTTAAATCCCTTGCCTGGGTTGCAGGATCACAACTGAGGTAAGCCAATCGCTTCGGTGGAGTGTCCAATATGGTCTGAACGACTCGAGCATCAAGGCCGCGCCTTGGTGGATCGAGCACCAGGGCATCAGCTCCTACCAACGCTGCTTCCAAAAGATCCACCACATCACCAGCGCGGAATCGACACTGATCTGACAAGTTATTTCTCATGGCATTGAGGAGGGCTTGATCGACAGAACCCTGATGAAGTTCCAATCCGATGACGTCAAATCCCAGAGCCGCGAGAGGAAGACTGATCGTGCCGATACCGCAGTAAGCATCGACGACAATTCCCTCACCAATTTCAGTTTTTAACCAGTCGCAGAGAACATTGACGATGCGCTCTGCTTGAGGAGTGTTGATCTGGAAGAAGGTATTGCTATTGAGTTGCAGATGGATTCCACAAAACTCTTCAGCGATGGTCTCCGACCCCGCCACAAGCAAGGTTTCAGGGCCTAAAACCAAATTATTGGGCTTGGGTTGGAGATTGAGGCAGACACCTTTCACCATCTCCCAACGATCCATCCAGTCCTCCGCCAGCTCCAACAAACCTGGGTAGCGATCATGGGAACTGATCAACGTGATCAACACCTCTCCACTGTGGTGACCCAGGCGCAAGCCAAGGTGACGTAAGCCCTTTGCATGAATCAAATCATGGTCGGCAGCCCAACCCGTTGAATCCAAATCCTGCTTAATCGGTTCGATGAGTTGATCGAGCCGTGGATCAAGAACGGGGCAGTGATTCAGATTGACGATGCGATGGGTTCTTGGTCGGTAATAACCGGCACGCAAGCGGCCATCACCTTCACGCTTAAGGGGAATGAAGGCACGGTTGCGATAACCAAACGCGCGGCCAACATCATGTAAAAGCGGCAGAGGAGAATGCTCGATGCCTCCAATGCGCAGCAAAGTCTGCTGAAGAGAAGAGACCTTCCAAGTGTTTTGTGCCGATTCAGTCAGGGATTGAAGGGTGCAACCACCACAGTCAGCGGCAAGGATGCAAGGCGGTCGGCGACGATCATCCGACGAATGCGTTAATTCACCCCGTCGAGCCAGCCAGCGGGAGCGTTGACGCTGCTGCAATTGAACCTCAGCCTTTTCGCCAGGCAAAAAATCGTCAACAACGACGACCCATCCATTCCATCGAGCAATGCCTTTTCCATCGCGATCAAGGTCGGAACATTCCAGGCTGATCTTCAAGCCAGGCCTTGGCGTGCGCTCATTTCCAACGGTTTGTCCATCCATGCCTTGAACTCCAGCCATTGCAAAGGCGTAACACCAGAGGCCGCAATGGCGTGGAGCCTCGCTTGAGACCACTAAACTCCATGAAGCCTGCCAAGTTCCATGAGCGTTGTCCGGGATCTCATCCTTCAAGCCGATGATGATCTGCGGTACCCCACCAGCGGCGAACTCCGATCGATGGTGGAATTTCTTGATCAGGGCGCGATGCGCGTTTCGGTCGTGAAAGTTTTGACCGACAACGAAAAAAAGATTGTCGACGAATCGGCAAAGCAACTGTTTAGTCGGAAACCTGAATACGTCGCCCCTGGCGGGAACTCCTACGGGCAACGTCAGCGCGCCCAATGTCTACGTGATTACAGCTGGTATCTACGACTAGTGACCTATGGCGTACTCGCAGGGAGTACGGAGATGATTCAAGACATCGGCTTGGTCGGTGCACGAGAGATGTACAACAGTCTTGGCGTGCCAATGCCCGGGATGGTCGAAGCCATGAAAACGATGAAGGACGCTTCGCTGGCTTTGCTCTCCGACCAACAAGCCAAGCTCTCCTCTCCTTACTTTGACTTCCTGATTCAAGGGATGCAGACCTCCACCTGAACGCAAAACAGCCTCATGGTGAATCATTAAAAAGCCGGGCCAAAAGTTGCCCGGCTTTTTAATGACTAACAGACATCAGCCATCTCAAATAAGACTCAGCTCAGGTCTCATGGCCAGGCTTAGGTGAGATATGCGAGACCAGTCAACAGGGGCTCGACCGAGCATGCATCGCAGATGAGACGCGGTGCAGGTCTGCAAACGGGACACATCTGATCTCAGTAAGACAGAAGGGCAATCGTGTCGCCAGATAGGCACCGATTTAAATCTCCATAACAGCCTGCGTACCTGTGTCTATAGCAGGTACGCCTCTGTCAAAATCACTGCCAGAACAGAATTTTCACCAAAGGAGCATGGAATGGACAGGACATGGACAGCTAAGCGAGCAGCGAGTCAGGCTTATAAAAAAATAAAAGAGCCTTTTAACAGCGAAGAGCACAGGAGGAACTGGGTGAAACCAGGAATTAAAAATCCCAAAAAACGTTGTTTACACCTACTCGGCAGTCTCGCCTAGGTCTCATCACTGGTCTATCAATGAGTCCCATAAGAGAAAAACGGCCCATGCCACGTTGACAAAAAAATTGGCCGCTCGACCGCATCTTTTTTGTCCAGCTTGAGACGCAGGGCAAGTCTTAGAACAAGACTTAGAAGAGACAAGTCGGCAGCGAATTAGCGGCTGCGGTAGAGCTCACGCAACAGCCGATAGGCTTCGTTCAATCGACGCATGGCATCAGTAGAACCTCCCGCGTCAGGGTGAACCTCTAAGGCTCGTGCCTTAAACGCCTCTCGAATGGAGGCCAACGTCACACTCGCGCCAGCCTTCGTCGACAGGCCCAAGAGCTTGAGTGCTCCATGCACGGTCATGGTGGACTCGAGCGTTTCGAAGGATGTGACCTGACGGCTGCGACGAAAGCGATTCACAAATCGCCGAATCAACGTCGGCATTCGATCGGCTAACGCAGCCGTTGCGAATGGATCCTCCAATGTTCCTGCCACCACCATCACGCGGCCGAGGGATGGATCACCTTGCTCCCAATCAGAACAAAGTTCCTGCATCGAGGCATTCGCAGCAGACCACGTGAAGGGTTTGCCGTCACTGGCATCTGTGGTCGACCACACATCCCGTGCAAGCCAAAGCATCGACGCTTCCACAACAGTATCCCCGGGTGGTTGTCCATAGAGGGACCGCCAGTGTTCATCGACTGCTTGGATGGCCGCAATTAAATCAACGTGCGAAACCGAGGAAAGCAAGGGATCTGCCAGCACGGATTTGTCCGATTGATCTGGTCCTGAACGCGGGGACAGCGTGTCGCGAAGTTGCGTTGTGCGCCGGCTAACGAAGCCTGGCAAGTCAATGCCAACAGAACTGGGTGGTGGGAGGTGTGGCTCAAGCTCATCAATCTCAGGATCCGTATCAGTTCCGCGGATTAACACCAAACTGCTGGATTCAGACGTTGACTCTTGAGCAGCTACCTCAGCCGCGTCACTGTCCGTTAGACCCAACAATTCCGTCTGATCGTCGGGCTGAATCAGTTGTTCAAGGACAGACTCAAGAACAAGGCCCCTCGAGCGAACGCCATACTCACGCTTGAGCTGGTCAATCAGCGTCACCAATCGCTTCGACAGCGTGACGGTGATCTTTTGCTGATGGTTGGACTCGTCGGCGCTCACCAGTTCAACCTTGCTGACGAAAGACTATCGACCCTGAAGCTGTCGTAACCACTGTTGCTGGGTTCTGATTGCATCTGTGTAACGAGGGTCGGTCTTAGGTTCAGCATCTTGTGCTCGATCAATAGGACGAACCTGATTGGCTGAAGGCTTTGGAGACATCAGGGATGGCTGCTGGCTCAAGACGGGTTTGAGCGGAACGTTCTGCTGTTGTGCGGGCAAAGGTGGGGGCATTTTTGGAGAAACAGTTCTAGTTTTTTTGATCGTGATCGTCTGTTGAGCTGACTTTTGCTGAAGTTGTCGGCGACGCAATAGGGCTAACTGATCCACTGGGACGACACTCAGAAGATGACCGGGGGTAGCGTCAGCTGGATACACAAGCGTAATTTTGACGGGTGTGTCTTGATCCGGCAAAAGATTGATATCAGCAAGGGCCAAACTTTCTCCAGAACGAAGCCCTACATGAATTTCTTGCAACTTATTTTTTTGCTCAATCTGCATCGATCCACGGAATGCAGTAAAAGCCTTTTTACCCGAAACAACTGGATGACTCATGACAAGTTGATAATTACCGCGTCCAGCAAGATTCAAAGTAACCGAGTAACGAACACCATAGGTGCCGATATTATTAAGGGCGGAGTCGATCATCCGAACAGCTAGGGGATTGACTTGAATATCTTGTGTTCCAAAATGATGCCGAGAGGTGCTGGTCAACGGAACATGCAATGCACCCTGAGAGAGGTCATGGTTGATCGAAGCACGATATTCATCACCAAGAGCAACGCCTGCCACACGTGAAAATACCCGTCCCAATTGAATTTCCCGGATTCGATTTAAATAAATTCGGCCGGGTGCAAGACGACCAGAATCCAAAACAGAAAAAAGTTTTTGGTCAGAACTTGTTTGCTCTGTGGCAACGACCGCCATGGTGAAAGGACCATCACTTTGCCCCTGCAGTAATCCATTTGCAATCCCGCGAGCTGGCAGAATAGTTCTTACAACAACAACTCGCCCACCTGCTGGAATAGTTACTGAATCTGGAACTTTGCGATCCAATTCATTACGCAAAAGCTGAACAGCGGTGGCATCGCCTGGACCCGTGTTCCAAGGACGTTTTCCAAGGGGCTTAACCCCCATCAATTTATTGCTGTGGTAAGGGGCTTCAAAACTATTTTTAACCGATCCTCGCTTAAATCTCAACGTAACAGATGTCTTGCCTGGGTTAGAAGCAATAAGAGCCAGTGTCAACAATCCACGGGATCGACTTCCTCCCAATTTCGAGACGTCACTTGGGTAGTATTTGTGATGCATATGAACCCCAAATGCACCATTAAATGTATAACTCGCATTGCTCAATGGACGATTGGTTTCAGTGGCAATAGCGGACCCTGGGGCGGTGTTCACCAGGATTCCCGGGCCCGTCACGATCTCAGGCTGATTTGAATGCAAGACAGGCACGTTATTGAAGGTGCCATTTAGGGGACGCGCCCGCTGTCCAGCCAAGATCGCCACATAGGCACGGCTCCGGCCGGGCAACGCCAGCTCAGCTGAAGCAAGTGAGACGCAAGCCAAGACCAGAAATGGGACTTTAATGAGACTCATGAAAGCTGTTGCCGCATTCTTTGGCTTCTCGGCGGCACCAGCGGAGGTAAGCATTGACGGCCCAACTTAGAGCCAACTTCAACGGCTGCCAATCGAAAATGGTGGTCACATCAGGGAAAAAAATCAGTCAAGCTTGGGTAGCTACTAAATTTCGATGCTTCCTCCGTTCTGCTGCCCCCCTTCCATGGACATGGCTGGAATGAAGCAGCAGCACCAGCAACGCAAGCACGCCATGCTTTCGATGTGGCGCGATGGTGTTGAACGTCAACTTTCTGCTTTGAACGCGGCAATTGACACCTTGGAGCAACAGATGAATCGGACCTCGAATCAAGCCGACTGATCCGAAGCCAAAAGATCACGAAGACGTGCCAGCGCCCGCTTCAGTCGGCGCTGAATTGTCATGGCCGAAACCCCAAGGTTCTTCCCAGCCGTTCTCAGACTGGCTCCCTCTACCACCACTAAGCGAACAATGTCCTGCTCGTCCTGAGTCAAGGTTTTCAAGGCCAGCTGAATTTGCTCATATTGCTCACTCATTTCAATAGCTTTCCAGCAAAATTTCCGATCCGGCAAATACTCTTCATTAAGCTCTACCCATTTAGATTTATATTTATATTGTTGTTTAATTATCTGATCATCAGAGCTGAGAACATGCTCACTCTTGTCTCTAAGTTTCAGAGCGCGTTCTTCCACTTGCCGTGGCAATCGAACTAAACTCGAACTATCTCTTAAATAGTGCAGAATTGCCCCGCGGATATGGAGCTTCGCAAAAACATTGAACGAACCTGCTTGGGTTTGTTTAAAGCGATGCGAGGCTTGAATCAGTCCTAAGCAACCAACTTGGATTAGATCATCACAATCACATCCGCTCTTGTAGGAGAACCGTTTAGCAATTGGACGTACAAGGGAAAGATAGTCGCGAATCCGTTCATTTCTTTCATAACACTGAACCGTGGACATGCATCAATAGGGAGGTTGAACATTTGCCTCTTGTACCATCAATGCATCCGATAGGGAGTAATCGCATCAGTGGTGCCACTGATGTTTGGATTTAGTTTTGCGAATCAATGACAGCGCGTAATAGCTCATCTGGGCCTGCTTTTTTTAACCAATCCAAGTTGGCTCCATCCGTGCTTAACAAACATCCCGCGAAGCCCAAGGCATTCACACTAAATCCATGAACTCCCTCTCGGCTTCGACGAATGACAGCCATCCAGGATCGAGTGAGTAAAAGGTTGTAAGCACACCTGGGATATGGATCCTCATCCGGAGAACCGAGATGCAAGCTTTCGCAAAGCCGTTGGTAAGTCGCTTGCAATACCGACGCATTGAACTCGATTAACCGTTCAACACGGATGCATTGCCGGAGGAGATTCTGATCAGCAGCATCACAACGAAAACGAAGGAACCACTCATCTCTGGGGCAGGCTCTTTCCCCCTCACGTCTTGGCAACAATTGCAGATGCCGATGGGGTTGGCTGGCACCCGCATTGGGATTGCTATTGAAAAACCAAAGTCCTGTTGTGTTTCGATCAACCGAATTGAGTGCCGACCAATCCGAGGCATTGAGCCAACCATTCTGAGGTGCCCAATCACGAGTAATCAAAAGCATGTGGCCGATCTGAACAGGAAACTTGTTCAGAATCAACACATGATCATTTCCGATCTGATCTACCTCAAGGCGTTTGTCCCATGGTCGAAAAGGATTGGGCTTTGGGCCTGTTTCACGCAGATGTTTTGGCGTTGCTCCAGCGAGGTGGCGTAGTTCAAAAACCGTTGCGTCTTCGCCCGGAAGATCTTCAAGCGTTGTGGCGAGTGGAACAAGCGCTCCTGATTGCACAGCGTGTTCTGTACAAAGCAAAGCTCGTTCCCACAACAGATCACGACCCATTACGCCGAAGTTGAGCGAGAGACGCTCCTTGGTAATACCTCCCAAGAATCTCATCAAAACCAAGGCCTTGCGTCGCTAGCCGCTGAGCGCCGTGTTGACTCATGCTCGCGCCTAGGTGGCGATGGGCCTCCTCGCTGATCGCTTGCGTGGAGGCATACAAACTTTCGACGATCCCGCCTCGATAACTCAAAACCATTCCCCGGGTTTCTTGGGTTGCGCGCATCGATTGCTGACTGAGGCTTGAAGGCCCAGAAAACACTTGCCATCGAGTGGTGTCACCGAGGTGATACGTCAGGCTTGCAGGGCGAGCCAGATGCGTAACGGCATAAGAACGGGCTGCTACTGCTTGGGCTTTGAGAGCTTCACCATGCCAACCACTCGGCATTTCTGCACCGACAACCGAAGCCACGTAATTTTCGAGGCTGACTTCATTCACGGCCAGCCAAGCATTGTGACTTCGAACTAACTCCAACGTTCCCTCATAGGAATATCCATTGATTTGCATCCCCCCCCCCTTGCAAAAGCGGGTTGAATTCTTGGTACCAGCGCTGTCTTTAAGCAATTGATTCACAGCAATCACAGATCCATCTGCGAGCCAACAGGTTGTTGTTGCTGAGGCTCGAATGGATTGAATCGGGGTCCGACTCACCAAGGCAACCCTGATTAGCAAGGCGAGGTCGGATGGAGGCCTGGTGCCCTTTGTTGAACGAATGTCGGTCTCTGTTGACGCGCCGGACAGCTGAGGTGCATCAAGCAAATCGAGAAGATGCAACGTGTCGCGGGACCTTGCATCGGCGTCGAAGCGGTCCAGTGCCAAGAAGGATCCTCCGACAATCCCGGCTCCCATCAAGGCCATGGCTCCCCAGCGCAGGATCGGCCATGCCCGGACCATGTCCCCAACCTCCATCTCCTTCAATCATCACCGAAATCCTTTAGACGACAAGAAGCTCAAACGTCTAGATATGCGTCCTCAAAGTCCGGAAGCATGGAGTGGACTTGCTCTTGTTTGTGGGACAGGGGGGATCGGTGGCGCAATGGCTGCGGAGCTGCAGAGGACATGTCCCTCGCTCACTGTTTTGACTGCGGGTCGTGGAGACCAGCACGCCCATGACCTCCAATTGGATTTGGAGTCAGACAACGACCTGGATCGTCTCAGTGACGAACTCTCGAGCAGGAACCAACCGCTTCGCCTGGTGATCAACTGCAGTGGACGTTTGCATGGCCCGACGCTGCACCCGGAGAAACGTCTCAAACAGGTGGAACGTCGCCAGCTCATTGAACAGTTCTCGATTAATTCCATTGCGCCTGTGCTTCTAGCTAGAGCCGTAGAGCCGCTTTTGCGCCGAGACCAACCGTTTCACTTCGCGAGCTTGAGTGCGCGGGTGGGAAGCATTGGGGATAACCGCAGCGGTGGCTGGTACGCCTACCGAGCCGCAAAAGCGGCTCAGAATCAATTACTGCGTTGTCTAAGCATTGAGTGGGCAAGGCGTTGGCCCAAGGCCACGGTGACGCTTCTCCACCCTGGGACGACCGACACCGAACTGTCCAAACCATTCCAATCGTTTGTTCCAGCAGAACAGCTCTTCAGCCCACAGAGGGCTGCAGAGCAACTCGTTGCGGTGCTCCAAGAGCAAACCCCTGAACAAAGCGGTGCTTTTTTGGCTTGGGATGGTCAGTCGATCGACTGGTAAGCATGCTGTTTGAGCTGCTCCAGGCTCACCACAGACAACGCGGTGTCCTCCGTGGCCTCTAGTCGAACCAAAGGTGGCACTCCGTCGTCGTAAGCCTGCTTCCAGCGGGGTGCACAGACGCACCAGTGGTCTCCAGGTTGAAGACCGGGAAACTGAAATGCAGGAACGGGCGTTGAAAGGTCGTTCCCCAATGCCTTGCTGTAGCGAAGAAAGGCTTCCGTCATCACGCAACAGATGCTGTGTTGACCACGATCGGATGGGTCGGTTTCACAAAAACCGTTGCGATACCAACCAGTTTTTGGTTCACATCCGCAAATCAGCAAAGGCTCACCAAGAACATTGAAAGTCGCTGGACCCACAGGGTTGCTAGTGGACATCAGAGGAAAAAAGAGGGGGGTGTCTGACGACGGAGTGGCACATTTTGGCCTCAGGTGGTTGACGAACCCCTAGGGGCAGGCGTTAAAGGTCATTCAGTTATGTCCACTCGATGGATTGGGAGTTCACTGAAGACGCCGCTTTTTTGGCGCTCTGCGATGCCTTTCGCGAGAGCGGGGAAAGCTCGGCGATCGAGTTCCTAGCCAATGGGGAAGGTGCTTTTCATTTTCAAGACCTTGCGCAGAATGCTGCGGGAGAGGGATTTGACCTGAGTGAATCCAATGCTTTGGACACCTTTCAACAGGAAGTGATCGAGACCATGGAGAAAATCCGACAAGGCTGAAGCCGAAAAACTCCATGGCTTGTCTTGGACTAGCTGTAGAAGAAGGCGATTTCCTTGTCCTTCAAGCCATCCCAGCCAGCTAGTACAAGACGCTCGCTCAATGCGGCTTGATCGAGGTGCTTGGCACCGGTCTTCACGACCCGGTTGCGCATCGACTTAAGGACTCCGCTTCGGGCACGTTTGCTCTCCAGATCCATAACCTCGTTGTAAAGGCTGAGCATCGCCTCAGGAATCGGGCTCCCGTCCAGATCCACGCCAGCCTTGATGGCTGCATCCACGCCATCCGGTCCTGCAATAGCCATGGTTGTTCTTCAACGACTTTTCAAGGCTATGGGAGAACCAAGGACTCACGCACTGAAGTAACGGGCTTTGCTGTGGAGAGCAACAAGAGCCGTCGTGCTCTGTTCAGGAGACAACTGATCGCTGGCATCCATCGTGAGTCCAATCCGATCGGCATCCAGCCAGAGAAGTTGCTGGCGAGAGTCGGCGACATTTGGGCAAGCTGGGTAGCCAAAGGAGTAGCGGCTTCCCCTGTAGCGCTGGGCCAAAACATCGCGCAACGGCATTCCGGCGGGATCAGCAAAGCCAAGTTCCTGGCGGATTCGTGCATGCACCCACTCCGCCAGCGCCTCAGCCATCTGAACCGCTAAACCGTGGAAGTAGAGGTAATCGCTGTATCGGTCGCCTTTAAACAGCTCCTGAGCCACGATGCTGGCCTTTTCGCCCATGGTGACGGCTTGCATCGGCAGCACATCTGTGGGACGGCCATCTCCCGAAACATCGGAAAAGAAATCAGCGATGCAATAGCGATTACCCGATCGTTGGCGTGGCAGATCGAAGCGTCCGAGTTCTGTTGATTGATCAGCAGAGAACACCCTTAAAGCATTCTCATCCCGACCCACAGGAAAGTATCCATACACAGCCCCTGGAGCGAGCAGGGAGTCATTAAGGCAGCGGTCAATCCAATGCTTCAGTACTGGCTCGGCCTTTTCAGCCAGCATCGCCTCGTACTCGTCTCGACTCTGTTGTTTGGTTTTGCGGAACTGCCACTGACCAGCAAACAAAGCATTGCGGTCGAGGTAAGCGAACACCTCTTGGAGATCGAGATCCGCCTCGGTTAAGACGGTTGAACCCAGAAAAGGTGCCACGGGCATCGGCTCGGCGGGAACCGCGATTGACCGGTCCGTTGAGACAGGTAATTGGTTTTGGGGTTCCTCTTTTTGAGGAACCTCTGTATCGGCGGAAGCATGATCAGATTCATCTGACGACACCTCATCCAGACCGACCCCCTGAGGAGCATCAGCTAAAAATCCGGTGAGATTGCTCCAATTATCTTTCTTCTTGGCATCCATTAATGCATCCATAAATCTCAAATCAGCGAATGCATCACGTCCATAGATCACCTTGCCGTTGTAAACATCTCGACAATCCTTTTGAACAAAACGTGGTGTTAAAGCAGCACCCCCAAGGATGACAGGAACATCAATACCAGAATCATTAAAGGCGGCCAAATTATCTTTCATAAAGGCCGTTGATTTCACCAGGAGGCCACTCATGGCCAGGCAATCTGCTTGATGCTCTATTTGCGCATTAACGATGGCATCGCAACTTTGCTTGATCCCAAGATTGACAACTTCATAGCCATTATTCGTAAGAATAATATCAACAAGATTCTTGCCAATATCATGAACATCGCCTTTAACGGTGGCAATTAAGAATTTGCCCTTACTGTTGCTTTCCCCCTCAACAGTGTCCATATAGGGCTCAAGGTGGGCTACGGCAGACTTCATGGTTTCCGCACTCTGAAGAACAAAGGGGAGCTGCATCTGCCCACTGCCAAACAGCTCACCCACCACCTTCATTCCATCAAGCAAAAATGTATTAATGATGTGAAGAGGTGCATAATCTTGCATCGCCTCATCAAGGGCGGGATCCAAACCGATGCGTTCACCATCAATAATGTGCTGCTTTAGACGCTTCTCGATGGGAAGGTCAGACAATGACGGCCCTGAAGCACGGGCCTCCTTCGCCGAAACTCCTTCGAAGAGTTGCGTCAGCTCGGTGAGTGGATCATAAACACAAATATCATTTTCGAAACGCCTATTGTCGTTGATTAGATCACGGCATACTTGTTGATGATCATCACTAATTTTTACTAATGGAAGAATCTTAGCCGGGCTGACAATGGCAGCATCCATTCCTGCTTCGCAACAGTCGTGGAGAAAAACAGAATTGAGATTGATCCGCGCAGCAGGAGACAATCCAAAACTGACATTGCTGACCCCAAGAACAACATGAACTCCTGGCAATCCCTCACGGATCATCCGAATAGAATCAACTGTCGCTTTTGCATTTAATCGATCTTCTTCGATACCAGTTGAGATGGGAAGTGCAAGAGGGTCGTAAAAAATCTCGCGGGCAGGTATTCCAAATTCCAATGCATCGCGATAGGCCCGTTGGGCAATCGCAAATTTCTTTTCTGCGGTTCTCGCCATGCCATCTTCATCGATGGTGCCCACCACAACTCCAGCGCCATAGCGGCGGGCCAGCTCAAGCACTTTGAAGAATCGTTCATCTCCATCCTCATAGTTGGTGGAATTGAGAATGCATTTACCCCCGGCAACTTTTAATCCAGATTCCATTTTCTGCCATTCGGTGGAATCAAGCATTAATGGAAGATTCACATTAGTTACCAATCGACTCACTAAATTATTCATATCTTTTTCACCATCACGCCCTACATAGTCCACATTCACATCAAGAACATGTGCATTTTCTTTGACTTGACCACGTGCAACACCAATCAGTCCATCCCAATCTTCTTCTGCCAATAGTTCGCGAACTTTGCGGCTTCCACTTGCATTTAAGCGCTCACCAATAATTAAAAACGAATTGTCTTGATGGTAGGGAGTAACACCATAAATAGACGCTGCTGCAGGTTCATAATCAAAGTTGGGACGCACGTCATCATTCTGATGCTTTGATCTGGAAGGACGCTCCGCGGGCTTGAGCTCCGTAGACAACTCCACCAGAGACCCAATATGAGCCGGGGTCGTACCACAACAACCGCCAACAACTTGCACACCAAGGTCTTCAACGAAGTGCATCATTTGCATCTTCAGCTCAGTGGGAGTAAGCCTGTAGTGGGCTACACCACCGATATTTTCAGGAAGTCCTGCATTCGGTATGCAGCTAACAATGAAGGGAGAATTCTCAGATAGGTAGCGAATATGCTCCTTCATTTGCTCAGGCCCCGTTGCACAATTAAGCCCAAGAATGTCAATGGGGAATGGTTCCAAGATGGCAACCACAGCGGCAATATCGGAGCCCACCAACATTGTTCCTGTCGTCTCCATCGTCACGGAGACCATTAATGAGCACCGCTTACCGCTGGATTCAAAGGCGGCCTCAATACCCTGCAGTGCAGCTTTGATTTGCAGGACGTCTTGACAGGTTTCAACAATGATCAGATCAACGTTTCCTGAGATCAACCCTTCGGCTTGTTCGCGGAAGCCATCCCGCATCGTGTCGAAATCGATATGTCCGAGGGTGGGCAACTTGGTTGTTGGCCCCATGGATCCAGCCACAAAACGTGGTTTTTCAGGCGTGCTGTATTCATCCGCCACTTCTCGAGCCAGCTCGGCTGCACGACGGTTGAGATCAAAGGCCTGATCTTCCAGCCCGTATTCAGCGAGAACGATGGAGGCTGCACCAAACGTGTTGGTCTCAATGACATCGCAACCCACCTCTAAAAATTGTCGATGCACCGCCTGCACAGCATCTGGGCGCGTTACGACCAAGTTCTCGTTGCACCCCTCCAAATCGGGGCCACCAAAATCGTCTGCCGTCAGCCCTAGATCCTGCAGGCTGGTTCCTGTAGCGCCATCAAAAACCAAGACAGGCCGAGTTGGGCCGTGGATGTAATCGAGAAAACGGGAGGCAGTGACAGGAGCTTTTGCTTGTGTCACTGCCATGAGGTCGTCCTTCAGTGAATTGATTCTAAGAAACCTCCACTCCGCACATCAGTTGATGGCGATCCTTGTCACCCAGTGCTCGTAGGCAGGATCGCGGCCCTCCGTGATAGCCACCAATTTGCTCTTCAGGCTCTGCATCATTGGCCGATCGTTGCAAAGAACAGTCGATTCGATCTGGCGAATCGGCGTGATCTTTGCAGCCGTGCCCGTCAGAAACACTTCATCGGCGATGAACAGCTCTGTTTTATCGACCGCGCGCTCCACAACGGGAATTCCCATGGCTTTCGCAAGTTCGATCACACTCGCCCGAGTAATTCCCTCGAGGATGTCTTGATCGACGCCAGGGGTGATTAATTCACCGTCCCGGACCAGAAAGAGGTTCATACCGCTGGCTTCACTGATCTTGCCGCGACTGTTGAGAAGCAACGCTTCATCAAAGCCGCTCTGAACCGCTTCCGTCTTGGCCAGTGAACTGGTGATGTACGCCCCGCTGATTTTTCCTCGCAACGGCAACGAACGGTCCTCTTGGCGCGTCCAACTGCTGATCCGACAACTCACCCCCTCTGGCGAGAGGTAATCGCCGAGGGGTAATCCATAGATCAAAAAGTCGGTTTCGATGTCGTGTAACCGAGGCGCAATGCCGAGATCACTCGTATAAACGAAGGGTCTGAGATAAATCGGTTGATCCGGTTGATTGGCCCGCAACATGGCCGTTAGAGCCGACAAAATCGTCTCTTCGCTTAAATCCGTGAGCAGCAAGCGCGCGCTCTGACTCAATCGACGGGCATGACGGTCAGCACGGAACAGCAGCATGGTGTCTGCATTTTGTGGATCGGGAATCGCTCGCATGCCACCAAAGGCACCAGTGCCGTAGTGCAGCGCATGGGTAGCGATGGAGATCCTGGCCTCCTCGAATGGGATGCATTGGTTCTGGAACCAGGCGTAAGGCAGGAACTGGTGCATCGCAAAAACGACCTGATCCTTGGAATCTTCTCACCACCGCTCACCAGGACAATGGAACGATGCATCGATTAGCCAGCTGTCCAGGTGTTGACCCCCCCGAGGACGTGGTCCTGGTGGAACAGCCCGCGGCGGATGTGTTGTTTCTGTCCAGTGCCGCGACGGATCTCAGCACGTTGGCGGCCTATTTGGCTTCACCCGATGGTGAGCCCTGGCGGAATCAATTGCGAGGGCTATCGCTGGACTGCTTGTCCCATCCGGCCCAACTCGACCACTACCTCGCCACCACCGCTGATCAAGCGAAATTGGTGCTGGTTCGTTTGCTTGGCGGCCGAGGGCATTGGAGCTATGGACTCGAGCAGCTCCAACGCTGGAAGGAGGGCAGAAAAGGGCGCCACCTCCTGATCCTTGCCGGGACCGACGATCAAAACAACGAGCTGCATGGATTGGGATCCATTCCAATCGCATTAGCTGATCGTCTTGCCGAACTGCTTCGTGAAGGGGGGCTCGACAACCTGGGCGAGGTACTTCGAGCCCTGCAATTGCTCTTGCGGGAGGAACAACCCGACCCAACACAACTCCAACTGCATCCAATGCTAGATCCAGCGCCTTGGGATTGGCGCGATGACACCGGCCCCCGGATCGGTGTTGTGTTGTATCGGGCTCAACTTCAAGCAGGGGACGTTTCACTGGCGAAGGCGCTCTGCATGGCCTGCCGAGAGCGCGGTCTCTGTCCCAGGTTGCTTTGGGTGAGCAGCCTGCGCGATCAAGCGGTCCAAGCGGGGGTGATCGATCTTCTCCGCAACCAACATGTTGAGTTGGTCATTGCAGGGACTGCCTTTGCCTCCGTCAAGACGGCAGAAGCAGGACTGGGCAGTCCGTTATGGGAGCAGCTCGATGTTCCCGTGTTGCAGTTGTTGAGCAGTAGCAGGAGTCGTGAGAGCTGGCGGAGCAGCAGCCGCGGGCTTGATCCACTTGATCTCTCCTTGCAAGTGGTCATGCCTGAATTGGATGGCCGGCTGACAACGCGTCCATGTGCCTTTCGGGAACATCAAATGACGGCTCCCCATCTAGGGGCTGCCGTACCCAGCCAGGTGGCCGATCTTGAAGGGATTGATTGGCTGATCGAGCACAGCCAACGCTGGATCACGCTGCGTCAAACCCACAACCGCGACCGGCGAGTTGCGATGGTGCTGGCCAACTATCCAGTCCGAGACGGTCGAGTCGCCAATGGTGTCGGCCTCGACACGCCGGCAAGTTGCGTCGCCATGCTGCATTGGCTACAGCATTCCGGCCACAACCTCGGCACAGCGACTCTGCCCTCCAGTGGCGATGAGCTCATGCAGAGCTTGCTACAAGGCAGGACCAATTCACCCGAGGGACAACACAGGCCAGCACTGGATTACTTGCCCTTAGACGTTTACGAACAGTGGTGGGCAAACGTACCCCCTGACGCACAAGCCAAGATTGAAAAACGCTGGGGGCACCCCCGTGATGCCTGTGATCTCGAACCAAACCATGGCTTTGCGATCCACGGACTTCGATACGGCCATGTTGTGGTGTTGATTCAGCCCGATCGTGGTTACGACCCCGATCAAATCGCTGATCTCCACTCGCCGGACTTACCGCCACCCCATCGTTATCTGGCGCAGTATCTCTGGCTCAACAAAGTTCACAACACCCATGTGATGGTGCACGTGGGTAAGCACGGCAGCGCAGAGTGGCTTCCAGGGAAAGGCGTGGGCCTCAGTAGCAGTTGTGGCCCCCATCTCGCTCTAGGGGCATTGCCCCATCTCTATCCGTTCATCGTGAATGATCCTGGTGAAGGCTCCCAGGCGAAACGACGGGGGCATGCCGTGGTGTTGGACCACCTCACGCCTCCATTGGGGCGTGCTGGGTTACACGGGCCTCTACAACGGTTAGAGGGACAACTCGACGAACTCGTCGAAGCACGCCAACTCGGAGCCGAACGCGGCAAATTACTGGAACGCGCCGTTCTGGCAACGCTCCAAGAGCTGAATTGGCCAGGGATCCCGACCAAGGACGATCTCAAACGTGATCCCAGTTTGATCGATGCATATCTGGATTCGGCTGAAACCTATCTCTGCGAACTGAAGGAAGCTCAAATCCGTACGGGACTGCATCGATTCGGTCAGCGACCGTCCCAGAAGGCTGAATTAGAACTGCTTCTGGCCCTCGCTCGACCACCGGTCCATGGGCGACCAGGGCTCACCCAAGCCATGGCCCTTCATGTGGGATTGGTGTTGGATCCATGGGGACAAGAGGATGGTGAGCCTCTAAACGACAACGATCGAAGTCGACTCGAGCAATTGGGGTGTGAGCGTCGCCAACGGGTTGGCGACGGCGTTGCGTGGTTGGAAGAGCAAGCGTTTGAGCTCGTTTCCGCGCTTGTCGGCAAGGGCGCTACATCCAACTTGGTGGGCCCCTTCCGTGACTGGATCCAATCAACAGCTGAGGTCGACGTGACCTTGGCTGCGATGACCCAAGACCTCTGGCCGCGTTTGATTCAGTGTGCGCCAGCAGAAAAGAACTCGTTTTGCCAAGGAGTCGCTGGGGGTCGCATTCCAGCAGGGCCTTCCGGTGCTCCAAGTCGCGGTCGACCTGATGTTTTGCCAACAGGCAGAAATTTTTACTCTGTTGATCTCAGAGGATTGCCGACAGAAGCGGCCTGGGACCTCGGCCGGCGGTCCGCTGAACAACTGCTGGAGTTACACCTGCAGGCGGAAGGGGAAAGTCTGAGGCACCTGGCTCTGTCGGTATGGGGAACCGCCACGATGCGAAATGGAGGGGAAGATATTGCACAGCTCCTGGCGCTGATCGGTGTCCGACCCGTGTGGGATGGCCCCACACGCCGTTTGGTGGATTTAGAAGTGATCCCCCTGCGTCTCCTTGGACGTCCACGGGTGGATGTGGTTCTTCGCATCTCAGGACTCTTTCGTGATGCTTTTCCTCAGCTGGTGGATTGGGTTGATCAGGCGATGGCGATGGTGGCCGGCCTCGACGAACCAAGCAATCAAAATCCGTTAGCGGCTCTTACTCAAACAGAAGGTCCCCAGGGACGGATCTATGGCTCCGCACCGGGAGCCTACGGAGCTGGACTTCAGGCCCTGATGGACAGTGGCGCATGGGACTCACGTGCCGATCTGGGGGAAGCATTTCTGCGCTGGAGTCAGTGGCGTTATGGCGGATCATCGGAGCCATCCCAGGATCGAACTGGGCTGGAATCAGCATTGGGTCGTGTTCAGGTGGTTTTGCACAACCAGGACAATCGCGAACACGACCTACTGGATTCCGACGACTACTACCAATTCCATGGAGGCTTAAGCGCTGCAGTGGAAAGCAGTTCAGGACATCGCCCAGAGCTTTGGTTTGGAGACCATTCCAGACGTGAACGCCCTCGACTGCACCGGTTGGAGCATGAACTCGACAAAGTCATGCGCAGCCGTTTGCTCAATCCTCGTTGGATTGAAGGAATGCAGCAGCACGGCTACAAAGGCGCCTTCGAAATGGGCGCAAGTCTTGACTATCTATTTGCTTATGACGCAGCGACGGACCGCGTTCCTGACTGGTGTTATGGCGCTTTATGCGATCAATGGCTCAACACTCGATCGATCGTTGATTTCCTTAGGCAGCGCAACCCTTGGGTTCTTCGAGATATGGCTGAGCGGTTACTCGAAGCTTCAAATCGTGGACTGTGGGAGGGCGCAAACCCCGAGCAACTTGGACTGTTAAAGGACCTCGTTGCCAGTAGCGAGGCCCAAATCGAATGCGGTGGATTGACTACTTGTTCAGATCCCGCACCATCTGCTTGAAGGGATCGATCGATCCGGGCTTTCCAGAAGCGTTGGTTTGTCCAGCTTTGGCCGCCGGTTGCTCAACCTGCTTGAGCTCTTCCTTACGACCCAGCGTGGTGGCATTGGCCGGTGCCGGAGTATTCACGCCGGTAATAGCGATGCCTTTGAGACGCTTGTTCATCTCCTTGGTAGTGACCTGTTCGGCAAAGGTTTTCTTCACCGGTTTTGGAATGCCCGCTGTGAGGTCGATGCTCTTCTCCTTTTTCACGTCATCACCAAGACCTTCGCTGCGTTTCTCGAGCCTCTCAGTCTCCGCGGCGACTTCCATGATCTGTTCCTTCGTACCGGGACTGGCCGCAGTGCCCGGGAAGGTGCGACGAATCGTTTTCGACTCCCGCATGTAGTTCACATCGCCGAGGGACGACGATGAGTCGGCATCAAGAAAAAACTCCTCAGGTTTGTCCTTGGCAGGTTTACGCGGCTTGATCGAGGAATTCGCATCCTGCGAATCTTTTTTCAGGAGACGATCGAATAAGCCCATGCCGACTACAGCTTTGGTGCAACGAACTTAGCGGCCATTGAGGTCGATTCCGTGACTATCTGTGCCACACGTACGCAAAAGGCCAAGGTTGGCTAGCTGACGATCAATGGATTCGCAGATCAAAGGGCTGGGAGTCCAGGTTGGATTCATGTCGTAGTCGTACCAGGCTTCACCCCCATCGAAACCAAGCCGAGCTGCTTCCTCAATCAAAACCTCGTGGCTCAATCGATAGCGAGCCGGATGGGCGAGTACGGCCAAACCACCAGCCTCATGAATGGCGCTCACCACTGCTTCTGCACGGAGTAACTCGCCGACCACTGCATCACCGTGGTTGTAAGGCTTCAACGCCTCATGGTCGAGCTCGAAGCCGAGGGCCAAGACATGAACCAAGCAACCCCTGAGCAGGGCACTGATCTCCATGCCACTCCACAGCGTCGGAACTCGCTCCCCAAGCGAACAACGTTGTTTCAACCAAGCCTGCATTGGGGCATGGGCATGGGAGCTGTGGTGGTCCGTCACGGCCAAGTGGGTTAAGCCCAGTTCGGTGGCCTGTTGGATCAACTCGATCGGTTCGAGGCTGCCATCACTGCAAAGGGTATGGCAATGAAAGTTGAACGATGTTGGACAACTCTCGGCTGCCACTTGGGTCAACACCTCACGCAGCGGATGTCCCATCTCAAAGCCTCGCCGCAGCTTCAGCCCGCAGTCGTCTCCAACGGGCATAAAACTGAATGGAGCCGGCCATGAACACCACCAGCGCAACGATGAACCAAGTGGCAGCGCCCGTCGGGAACTGAGATTTGAAGACCACCAACATCACAACAATCACCAACAGCAATGTGGGCAGCTCATTCAGAGCACGCAGCTGCTTTCCAGTCCATTGACAGTTGTCAGCATGCAATTGGCCCATCAGCCGATAGCAGAAGAAGTGGTAGCCCAAAAGGGCCGCTACAAAGCTGAGCTTGGCGTGCATCCACGTCTGCTGAAGCCAACTCGGCTGGGCCACTAAGAGACCGATGGCCATCGTCACAGCTACGACCATCCCGGGGGTGGTGATGATGTTGGCCAGCCGTTTTTCCATCAGTGTGTACTGATCGCGAAACGGCTGTTGCAGAGCGGGTTCTAGTTCTGCCGTTTCAACGTGATAAATGAACAGGCGAACCAAATAAAACAACCCTGCAAACCAAACCACCACCCCAACGATGTGGAGTGTTTTGAACCAGAGGTAAGCCTCAGGAGGAAGCGTCATTGGCGCAACCGCACTCCAGCGACCATACGCAGTGCTCAGTTCAATCCGTCAAGAAACTCATGTGCCCGACGTTGATGGGCTGCAAGCGTTTCTGGTGCCATCCGATCCAAGTTGCGAGCCATCATTGCCAAACGATATTGACTTCGGAAAAATGTCTCGTGCTTCTTGATGAAGCTCCAAAACAATCCATCCCAAATCTCGCACCATGGACCTTTTGGATAATCCGACATTTTGCGTACATAATTGGAGCCAGATACATAAGGCTTTGTCGTGAAGATTCCTCCGTCGGCAAATTGACTCATTCCATAAACATTTGGAACCATTACCCAGTCATAGGCATCAACAAATAACTCCATAAACCACACATAGACTCGATCGGGATGAAACCCACAGAGTTGCATCATATTCCCAAGAAGCATCAATCTCTCAATATGATGGCAATAACCAGTCTGCAAAGCATGTTTAATAGCATCATCAATGGGGGGCAAACCTGTATTACCCGTATAGAACGCATCAGGTATCGGTCGATCCTCAAATTTCCAGAAATTTCCGTTTCGCATTGTCACTCCATATCGGCGATACATCACAGCCATAAATTCGCGCCAACCAACAATCTGACGGATAAATCCTTCAAGGGAGTTCAGAGGAATATCAGCTTGCTTGGCCCGTTCCAATGTGCGATCAAGGATCTGCCGCGGTGTTAGCAAACCGATATTGAGCATTGGAGTTAATACGCCATGCCACATCACACGGTGCTGACGACTGATGGCATCTTCATAGGCCCCAAAATCCTTGAAACGATGCTCCAGGAATTGATCCAACCAAAGTGAAGCTTGGGCATGATTCAAGGGATAGTGAAATTGATCTCCATCACCAAGAACTGGTAATCCTTCGCCCTTCAGCCTTACTTGCAAGGATTGAAAATCAATATCATGAGTTAGGGCTGGCTCGGCGGGAACAACGATTCCTTTCGGCAGTTTTTTTCTATTATCAGCATCAAAACTCCACTGTCCACCTTGAGGAGAACCATCGGCGTCCATCAATAAATTTAAGCGTTTGCGCTGCATTTCATAAAACTTGGCCATTAAGGGCTTCTTGCCGTTAGTAAAATGTTCCTCAATCACCGAACTCGGAGTAAGAAGAAGAGGTGTATCTGTAACCAATAACTGACATTCGTTGGCAGACACGAATGCTCTCAAGCGTTTCTCCAATAAGTGATCAACCGGATCAGCAAGATGAAAACTTCGAAATCCAGCACTATGCAGGAGCTTTAGATGCCCCTCCGTGTCAACAGCGTTGTCATGACGCTGAATCTGCACTGAGAAACCACGCTTGCGTAGGTCTTCGGCATAGCCTTCCATCGACAACCGATGCAGCATGAGCCGTTGGCAATGAACGCGCATCGGCCAAGACGGATCCGTTCCAAAAAAAAGTGGATCTTCAATTAATGCAACGGCACGTCCAGGCCGAATCGCTGGGTGCTCCGCAAACAGCTGATGCGGATAAACAAGAGTGATCTCCATCGGTTAGCTGTCTTCTCCAGCCAAGCGACACGCTCTTCGTCCCAGGGACGTGGCATAGGCACGATCCACTTGACCTTCAAGAGGACTCAGCATTCCAGCTTTGCAATTCATGGTGACCTTTTCGCGATGTCCTTGTTGATCGCTGAGCTTGAGAACTAACTGCCAATGGTTCTTGGCGCTACGCGTTATGCCCTCAGCGCAAACCGGCCCAGTACAAAGGCCCGGAGCGGCCAAAGCAGGGGAAATCGAACAGAGCAACACCGCTAAACAGCAGCACAACAGTCGAATCATGCGGAGTGCTCCAGTTGATGTTCTTCTAGGTGAGAGGGGAGCGAACCGTTGTTTTCATCCGATGGATGAAAGAAGTTAAAAATGTCTTGAGCCAGCACTGGACCAACACCAGGAGCTTTCGACAGTGTTTCGACCGATGCAAGTTGAATGGCGTCGATCGAGTGAAAATGGGACAACAGATCCCGTACCCGCTTCGCGCCCAATCCAGGGATGTCCGATAAGCGAGAGCGTTTCATGCGTTCACCTCGCTGTTGACGATGAAAACTCACAGCAAAACGGTGGGCCTCGTCCCGCAGTCGGCGCAGCAATGCCACCCCCAACTGATCGGCTTCGCTGTCTAGGGGGTGACTTTCCCCAGGCAGAAACACCTCTTCCCTCTGCTTTGCGAGGGAGCAAACATTCAGATCTTCATGGAGATCCAATTCTCTGAGAGCCTCCATCACAGCTGAAAGCTGACCTTTGCCGCCATCGATCATCACGAGATCAGGCCAGTCGTTCAAACCATCCGTTTGCAAAGCGCTTCCTCCCTTCTGACGCAAAGCCCCGAGATCAACCCCATCAGCTTTTGCCCGTGCCCAGCGGCGAAAACGTCTCCGCATGATTTCTGCCATCGCCATGAAGTCATCGCTGTGCCCAGCTCGGATGCTGCTGCTCTGAATTTTGTATTTGCGGTAGTGCTGTTTTGCCGGCAAGCCATCGATAAACACCACTTGTGAGGCCACCGCATCACTGCCTTGGATATGGCTGATGTCGTAACCCTCAATTCGCCGAGGTGGAAGTGGAAGTTCAAGAAGTTGGGCCAAGTCCTCTGTGGACAGTGCTTGTTGCTCCTGACCTTGTTTGGCGCGAAGCAACTCAAATTCAGCATTGCGCTGAACCAATTCGATTAAGTCGGCTTTTTGACGACGCTGTGGGCAATGGATTTGAACCTTGCGTTCTCGTTGCTCTGTGAGCCACTCCTCCAGCAACAATTGTTGGGGCAGTGGATGCTGAACGAGAAGCTGGGGTGGAACCTCCACAGCATCCACTTGGCTGTAGTGCTCCTCAATCACGCGTTGCAAGATGACTCCAGGAGAAAGACCAGAGGCGTCTGCTGTGTAGCCAAGTCGCCCGACAAGTTTTCCGGCACGCATTTGAAATAACTGAACGGCAGCGAGCCGCTCATCACACGCCAATGCAAGAACATCACGGCTAACCGATGAGTCGGGGAGGCTCATCTTCTGATCAGCTGTGAGTTGATCTAAGCCCTGAAGTTGGTCGCGTACGCGGGCAGCCGATTCGTAATCCGTACGATCAGCGTATTTCTGCATTTGTTCCTGCAGAAGGTTTTGCAATTCATCACTTCGTCCCTGAAACACCATTGCAACTTTGCGCAACGTGCGGTGGTAATCATCGGAGCTGATCTTCTCCTGACAGACCCCAGGACATCGGCCAATGCTGTAATTCAAACAGGTGCGATCCTGATGCAGAGGCCTCGGTCTTTGGCGTAATGGGAAAACGCGCTTCACCAAGAACAATGTTCGGCGCAATAGCCCTACATCCACATAGGGACCATAAAAACGATCCAAGGGACTTCTAAAACGTCGACGCCGGGTAATAAAAATACGCGGATATGTTTCACTCCAAGTGATACAAAGATAAGGATATTTCTTATCATCTTTCAGCAACACATTGAAGTGCGGCTGGTGATTCTTGATGAGATTGGACTCAAGGGCAAGAGCCTCTGCTTCGCTATCTGTAACGATGAATTCAATTTCACAGACCTGCCGCGTCATCAACCGAATGCGCGGTGATAGATCGTGCCGACTCCGGAAATAACTGCGCACACGACTGCGCAATGTTTTTGATTTTCCGACATACAAAATCCGATCGTCACCATCGCGCATGAGGTAACAACCGGGTTCTGCGGGAATATCTTTTAACCGCCGTTCAAGACGCTCCGGCTGGGTGAGCAGGGGCGTCCCTGAGATCGAGTCAGCCAAGGGATGATCAGCCGCCGTAGTTCCACCCTGTTGAAGACAAATTGAGGGCCTCACCGTCAGCAATCAATCGGGCCGACTTCACCGAACCCACAAAAACGGTGTGATCACCATGCTTGAGCGAGCCAACCAGTTCGCATTCAACGCCGCCGACGGCATCGTCAAGCAAAGGAAGTCCGAGTTCACCTTCGGTGAAGGGTGCAGATTCAAAACGACCGCCCAAGCCTTTTTGAGGCTTAAAAAACACAGCTGCCAAATCCTTCTGGTCGGCCCTTAAGACGTTCAGCGAGAAGCGTTTGGTGGCCTCAATGATGGCGTGGCTACTGCTGTCGGCCCGAACACCCATCACAACCAAAGGAGGCTCAAATGAACCCTGGGTGACCCAACTGGCTGTAAAGCCATTCACATCATCACCATCCCGCACGCCACAAATAAACAGTCCATGGGGAATTTTGCGAAGCAGAACTTTCTTGGCGTCGGTATCGAGGCTCATGGCACCCAAGCTTTTCCAAAAATCTAGGCAGCGATCAGCTGCATAGGATTCGATCATTGCCAACTGTTCGGATCCGATGCGGGCGCTCTATCCCGGCAGCTTTGACCCCCTGACAAATGGTCATATGGATCTGATTGAACGGGCCTCTTGTCTTTTTGGCGACCTGGTCGTTGCCGTACTGGACAATCCGAGCAAAAGGCCAGCTTTCAGTGTGGACCAACGGATCAGGCAAATCCGATCGTCCACGGCTCACCTCCATGGTGTTGAAGTCATCAGCTTCGATGGGCTCACCGTGAATTGCGCCAAAGACCAAAGCGCAGATCTGATTTTGCGGGGATTACGGGCCATGAGCGACTTCGAATACGAGCTCCAACTCGCCCACACCAACCGCTCCTTAGACGACACTCTGGAGACAGTTTTTATGGCAACGTCCACCCAGCACAGCTTCCTCAGCAGTTCAGTCGTCAAGGAAGTGGCGAGATTCGGCGGTGCGATCGACCACATGGTGCCCAAAGAGGTGGCGCTCGACCTCAACAGGCTCTTTAATTCAGCTTTCTTACCCCATTGAGATGGACGACGTGCGGCTCACCGTTCTCGATCAGCTTGATCAGCTCGAAGAGGTCGTACTGGAAGGCAGTCGTCTCCCATTTACCGGTGGTCGCCTCGTTAACGAAGGGGATGCCGTCGAGGTTCTTGATGCCGTTCGAGAGGCTCTTCCCAAAGAAATTGAAAGAGCCGCAAAGCTGATTGAGCGCCGGGATGACTTCATCAATACGGCACGGCAACAAGCCGAAGAGATTGTTCAGCAGGCGCAACGCCAGCGGGAGCAGCTTGTTAACAGTGCCGCGATTCGGCAGGAGGCCGAGCGTCAGGTGAATGACCTCCGCGATCAAACCCGCCAACAATGCGAGCAACTTCTTCAAACAACACGCCAGCAAGGTGCCCGTGTTGAACAGGAGGTTCAGGCCAAAATCGCCGAACAAGAGCAAAACTTTGCCGCCCGCCGTCAGCAGATTGAACAGGAGGCTCTGCAGCGTCGGCAAGAACTTGAGCAGGAAGTTGTGGAATTGCGTCG